>JAABUZ0100000325.1_pt1 | contig 120968 bp, 115 predicted proteins | sample 5562091 | NCBI WGS metagenome assembly JAABUZ01 (sample SAMN12813069, study PRJNA571459) | rock metagenome | isolation source: Antarctica rocks | place: Antarctica: Victoria Land, Linnaeus Terrace sud | collected 2015-12-21 | reverse complement strand
AAGATTCCCGTCACTGCGGATTCCGGCTTCCGACACGCCGTACCGCAGGAACTAATTCCGCGCTATCTGTGTAGTCACGAGGATACCGTCCGGTCCCAACTCAAAACTCTAACTTAACGGCATTGCGGCCCCGGGGGCGCCACTCCCGCCCCGGGTTCGGGGAGCTGACCGAGGTGCTCACGTTTCTTGGTGTCCACGCTGATCACCGGCTCGTCCGCGCACTGATGTCGGTGACCTGCTCGTGGAGATACTGAAACTGGGCGTCCCGATCCGGGTGCTGATCGCCTTCGACGGTCTTGGCGTTGGCCTGCAGACTGAATCCCTGCCCGACCAGCAGCTTGCCCACCGTCGGCGCCGAGAGCGAGCAGCACCGCCAGCGGGCCGACGCAGCCGACCCCGAGCGCCGCCTCGACGACCAGGCCCGCGACCACCGGCGACCAGCGCAGCGTGGAGACGATCCCGGCCACGAACTCGGGGTTGAACACCAGCACCGGGCCCAGCAGGGCCCGCAGCCGGTGGGTGTAGCGCCACAGGTCGCCCTTGGTGCTGGTCACCAACGCCGCACCAACGGCATCGATGATCCGCCCGCCCAGCCACGCGGTCTTCCCGGTCTGCGGCGGGGCGATCAGCAAGATCACGTCGATATAGGCGGCGTAGACCCGCCACCGCAGCAGCGGCCCCACCACGGTGCGACCGATGAACACCCCGAACTCCGTCGACGCCACCTTCCGCCGCACCCGGGCGGGCAGCGCGGCCAGCTCCGGGCGGATGCGGTGACCCATCGCCAGCAGGGCGCGGCGAGAGAGCTCCTCCCACAGATCGCGGATGTGGCGAACCCCGCCGCGCCGCCGTAGCGGCGCCGGATACGGCCCGGGTCGAGAGCGTGTAGCCCACGAACAGCACGTCCACGATCACCAGCGACGCGGCCGCGACCACGAACCAGACCAGCATCAGGTGCACCAGCGGCGGCGGGCTCTGACCGACCGTCCCTGGTAGCCACCACACCGCTACCAGCGCCGCCAGGCAGAACAGGGCACCCAGCCCCGGCCAGGTCGCCACCGATCTCATCTCGCCCACTCCTGGCCGCCGATCGCAGACGACGCTTCGCCCGTCCGCGATGTCAGTTGTCTCTGGCGGGAGTCGGGATTCGGTTCACGGGGGCGCGGGATCGGCGTCGTCGCGGTGTCGATGCATCGTCCGCTAACGGTCGCGTCCAGCGCTAACTGCTCAACGGCCGCGACGGGAACGACGTAGCGGTTCCGCACCCTCACCGCCGGAAAATTATCTTCGCGGATGGCGCGATAGATCGTCGCAGGATCGACGCGGAGGACCGCGGCCACTTCACGAACGGTGTAGAAGGTGGGGGTGCCGTGCCGACTCGGAGACATCAGTGACCTCGTTTCCGACAAGAACAACACAATGACGATGTGCAGACCCAGAACGACGGGCTCCACGGATCGTGCTTACCTCGACGAGGTAAGGCGCGACGCGTCGTTCTTCACGCGATCGACCAGGAGGCCGAGCATCTGCCTTTGCCGCCCCGGGCGCGCGCCGCGTTCCCTCGTTGTCCGCCCCAAAAATTAGAGCGACCGCTCGCCCCGGGTCAAGCGGGCGCTCCAGGCGACGATCTTGCGACAGCTCAGCAAGCCTGTCGGAGAAGTATCGGAGAGGGTCCGGCCGTCGTCAGTGACAGACAACGACACCAGGGCCTCAGCCGGGTGTCCATTCGCTGGCAATCGCGGCAGCCGACAGAGGACGTCGACAGAAGAAACGAAACTCCCACACCTGTCGGAGATACTTTACGCTGTGTCGAGGAAGCCGGCTCCACGCTGCCGTAGATCCACCCGACACCTGTCGGTCCAGCTCACGAGCTCCTCGCTCCCACAAGCGTCACTCGGCCGACACCGACAGCGGTACCGACCCACGGAGTCGTTGATCTCCGACACGTGGGTGTTCGGCGATGTCGTCGATCTCCGATACATCTCGGTCCGACTCGCTACTTGATCTCCGACACCTGTCGGTCGAGGCGTCGACGTTGTCGTCACCACGGCGCACGCGGCCGTTTGATCACCGTTCTGCAACGAAAACGACGAGCTGCATCAATCCGATAACGTCACCGAATAGGTGATCGACGAGTGCCCAGCCTGAGACGTCGACACCGGCCGACACCGCGGGACCGAGATCATTCGTCCCGCGCGCATTGCTCGCGGAACTCGCGACGAACCCGGTTCACGTCCCACCGGGCGTGCCCGCCAGGCGTCGTCCAGTCTGGGGTGATCTGTCCCTCCGCAGCCCATCGCTGGAGCGTGCGACGGTTGACGCCGAGGAGACGGGCGGCCTCGCCCGTCGAGACCAGGCGGTCCTCCGTCACGTAACCATCCTCGCCCATCGGCGGCGCGGTCTGCCCACTCTGTGGGCGCCTGATCGTGATGTAGCGTTTTACTTTGCGTTTGGTCGCTATGTGTCGCGATTGAGCGCGATCGGTTATCATGGCCTGTGTTGGCGCAAGGCGGGCCCGGGCGCGGTGACTGCAACACCGGCCGGGCCCTTGATCAGCCGCGGAGGGCTGACCCGTGAGCGATCCTACGAACGACGACCCGGACGGCTTGCGTCCGGCAGCGCCAGCCCTGCTGGTGATCTTGTTGGCCGAGGCGCTGGTCACCTCTCTCGGCCCGGACGAAGCCCGAGCTCTGGCGATCTCGCTGCTCGCCCAGGCCGACAGCATCGCCCGCGCATCCGGGATGGCGGGGCTTGCGCCGTGCCGACACCGCGGGCGGCCCGTGCTCCCCCGGCACGTGCACGACGTCTTCTGCGGGTGGCGGATCTCGACCCGTGATGAGGGAGACCCGACCGTGGGATGGTGCGCGGGCTGCTCACGCGGGGTCGCCATCGGCGCCGAGGAGGCGGCGTAGTGAGCGCCGTGGGCGTGGTCGCTGTGGTCGCTGTGGTCGCCCTCGTCCTGGGCGTCGCGGAGGCGGTGTGGTTGCTCGCGCTCTCCGTCGTGGTCCGGCGGTTGCACCCGGCGGGCGCGCACCGCGGGCGCTTCCGCGACGGGGCGGAACGAGGGTGAGGGCATCGCCAGGTGCTGCCGGGGGACCGGGGCTGCTTGTCATGGACCATCCGAGGCGCCTGTGTCGATCACGCGTCGCCTAGTCGACTGTGTGGCGGCCCCTGTGATGTTCCTGCCGCACCCGATAGATCGGCGCGTTCGTCTACACAGGCACCGACGGCGGCGGCGTGGTTCTCTGCATCGATGAAGAGTCACAGGTCCAGGCGCTGGATCGGACCCAGCTGGCGCTGCCGGTGCGCCCGGGTCTGCCCGCACGGTCCTCGCGAAGTCACGGTCGGACCCAGTCGCCGAGGCGTGCGATATGGCCAGGCGAGCGTCCGACCGCGGCTCCCGCCCGGGCGGCGCCCACCCCGACTGAACCGAGGGCACACAATCGGCGTTGGTCGCCGCGGTGTCACTTCACGATCCTGCCGCTCTCGCAGAGGCCCGGTCGCAGCGACGCTCCGGCACCTCCGGGCTGGGAAGTGGAGCTGAAGCTCGACGCCGCGTTGGTCTCCGCGTCATACCGCGTGACGGCTCTCACGTCGGATGAGACGCCTCTGGCCTCAGGCGGGCGACAGCCCCACGCGTGGATGCTCTGATCGGGTGGTCTTCGAGAGACCGAGTTGATCTCGACCGTGGAGCCATTCGTGGTGCGAACCATGGTGTGACGGTGCCCGTGGAGACGATTCTGCGAGTGTTCGTGCCTCTGTGTCGCAGGTAGCAGGCCTGGTCGACGGGAACGCAGGCCCTCTCAAGGCGGTAGCGGGGGTTCGAATCCCCTCGGGGCTACTTGTCCACGCGCGGCGCGGGCACGCTGCCGTCTATTGCCTATGAGTCAGGCGAGCAGCGCCCGGATGTCGTCGGCGTCGAGACCGGAGCCGAAGACGTCGCCCTCGTCCATGACGCCGGAGAACAGCTCGGCCTTCCTGGTCTTCAGCGCCATCACCTTCTCCTCGATGGTGTCCTTGGCGATGAGCCGGTACACCATCACGTTGCGTGATTGCCCGATGCGGTGCGTTCGGTCGACCGCCTGCGCTTCGGTCGCGGGGTTCCACCACGGGTCGAGCAGGAAGCAGTAGTCCGCCTCGGTCAGGTTCAGCCCGAACCCGCCGGCCTTGAGGCTGATCAGGAACACCGGGTCGGAGCCGTCCTTGAACCGCCGCACGACCGTGGCCCGGTTCCGGGTGCTGCCGTCGAGGTAGCTGTACGCGACACCCGCGGCGTCGAGCCGCTTCCGGACGTGGGCGAGGAATCCGGTGAACTGGCTGAAGACCAGGGCGCGGTGCCCGCCGTCGATCACGTCGCCGAGTTGCTCGACGAGCGCGTCGACCTTGCTGCTGCTCACGCCGCGGTGCGCCTCGTCGACGAGCCCGGCGTGCAGGCTGAGCTGGCGCAGCAGCGTCAACGAGCGCAGGATCGTGAACCGGTTGCGGTTGACGTCGTCGATCAAGCCGAGGACCTTCTGCCGCTCCCGCTGCAGGTGCCGCTGATAGATCGTGCGGTGCCGGGGGTCGAGCTCCACCTCGAGGACCTGCTCCTGCTTCGCGGGCAGGTCGGCGGCGACGTGCTCCTTGGTCCGGCGCTTGATCAGTGGCTTGATCCGGCGCCGGAGCTGGCCGAGGCGCTCGGCGTCACCCTGCTTCTCGATCGGTCGGGCGAAGTGGTCGCGGAACCGCGTCGGGCTCGGGAACAACCCCGGAGCGGTGATCGACAGCAGCGACCACAGCTCCATGAGGTTGTTCTCCATCGGGGTGCCGGTGATCGCGAGCTTGAACGGCACCGCCAACCGCCGCGCACACTGGTGGACCTTCGATTGGTGGTTCTTGGTGAACTGGGCCTCGTCCAGGATCAGACCCGACCACCCCGTCGCATCGTAGGCCTCGACGTCGAGCCGGAACAGCGTGTACGAGGTGACCACCACGTCGGCACCCGCGATGATCTCGTCGAGGTCCTGGCCCCGGCGACGCAGCGTGTCGGTGATCGACACCACCGTGAGGTCCGGCGCGAACCGCGCCGCCTCGGTCGCCCAGTTCGCCACGACACTGGTGGGCGCCACGATGAGGAAGGGGTTGATGGTGGGGTCGGACTGCTTGGCGTGACAGATCAGCGCCAGCGACTGCAGCGTCTTCCCCAGCCCCATGTCGTCGGCGAGAACGCCGCCGAGCCGGAACTCCCACAGGAACGCGAGCCATCCGAACCCGTCCCGCTGATACGGCCGCAGCTGCGCGGTCAAGGTCGATGGAGGCTCCGTCGCGGGGACCGAGTCCAGACTCAGCAATCCGGCCACCTGCTGCTGCCAGGCCGTCGCCTGGTGCTCGATCACGCCCAGGTCGGTCAGCTCGTCCCACAGGCCCGCCTGGAACCGGCTGATCCGGAGGGGGCCGTCGGGCGCGTCCTGGAGCGCCCGCGCCTCCTCGATGAGGCCCCGCAGGGCCGTCAGCTCGGGCTTCTGCAACGAGAAGAAGGCACCGTCGGGGAGCAACAGGTGGGACTCGTCCGACGCCAGGGCCACGAACACGTCCGTGAACGGGACCTCGCGCCCTTCGACGGTGATGCTGACGCCGAGATCGAACCAGTCCGTCTCGCCCGCCGCGTCGTCGGTCGACACGCCGATGCGCAGCGAGTCGCCCGCCTCCCGGTAGTCGGCCGGCTCTCCGCTGACCTCGACGGCGACCCCGGGAGCATCCGCCAGCAACGGCAGCACCTCGGTGGTGAAGCGCATCGTGTCGAGCCCGCCGAGGTCGGCGCGCGGGGTCAGGCGCTGGTCCGGGTCCTCGGCGCGCAGCCCGAACCGATCGAGCCCGACGTCGAGCGCATCCAGCACGGCCCGTTCCTGGGCGGGATCGCGGTAACCGTCGGCGGCTCCGGGCGCCAGGGGCGCACGAACCTGTGCGGCGCCCACCTGGTAGGCCCACTCCCAGCTGATTCCAAGGTCGTGATCGGCCCCGTAGACGGCGCGCAGCACCAGGGTGGGGTCCGAGATCGTCGGCGGGGTGAAGGACCCGTCGGAGGAGACGATCGTGGCCTGGTGCCGAAGCCGCGGGTAGAACCCGTCGCGGAAGCGGTCCTGCTCGCCGGCGGGGATCTCCAGGTGGTGGCCCTCCAGGGCCATGCGCTGCACGGGCGGCGGCACCGGCCGGGCGAGTCGTGCCAGCCGGGGACGCCACTGGCCGGGGTCACCGCCCCCGCGGGCCTCCGCGCCCGACACGTACACCGCGCCGTGGCCGTCGGTGCCGACGAACCGCACGGGTACCGCGTCCACATCCCCGTCGACGCGCAGCTCCGGGACGAGGACGAGCGAGCCCGGGCGTTCCCCGCCCGTGACGTCGAGGCAGAGCTCGGCGTGGCCGTAACCCTCGAGGGCACCGAGGCCCCGTCGTGCGTGCACCATCTGCAGGCCGAGCGCCGCGGCCTCGTCCAGCATCGGCCAGAGCTGCCGGCTGTCGAACCCGGCCAGGTCGATCGTCTTGACCTCGCGGTAGTGGTAGCTCGTGGGGTTGGCCCGTGACTGGTACAGCCCGTACAGCTCCTGGAGCAGCCGCACATGCGACGGGCGGTAGTCCCCCTGGTACAGCAGCGAACCCAGCGCGCTCCAGCTCAGCCCACCACCGACCCATCCGGTCTTGCCCGAGCGCACCAGCCGCGCCTGCAGCGTCGTGTCCCCCCCGGGCAGGCGGCCCCCGGGGACCCGGCCGTAGTGGTACGCAGGGGTCCTGGACAGCGTGAGCTCGATGGCCAGCGCCGTCCCCCCGGGACCGCTCCCGGTGCCGCTGCCGCCCGGCTCGAGCAGCGACCCCAGTGACTGCTCCCAGGGCCCGGGCCGAGCGCTCCGGTCCGCGCCGGTCCGTGGGGCCGCGGTGTCCGTCGCGGCGAGTGCCAACGCCGCGGCGTGCTTGCAGTCGAACCCGACCGGGCAGTTGCAGTGACCGAACTCGAACTCCAGGTCCGAGCCGTTCCGGGCGGTGAAGAACACCGCCGCCGTGTACAGGCGACCACCGCTCCCGCGGACCATGCCGTGCAACGTGCTCTCCGCGCCGTCCCACTCCATCTGCACGACGGCGCGTCGCTGCGCGTACTGGACACCCTTCGCGTACGTATCGCTCCCGACGGCGCGCGCGACACTGGTCGGATCGACGCCCTCGACGGTGACGAGCCGCATGCGGTGCTCCCTCTTTCGACGGTGCTCTTCTGGCGGTGGACCCGGCGCGATGGGCGCACCGTAACCGCCCGCACCGACACCGCTCGAGTGACATGCCGGTGTCCCGCTCGACGATCGACCCGGCTGACGCCGTCGGGGTTCTGCGCCCGAAAGGCCCAGCACAGGGCGACGCGTCGGGGTGGCCGGAGGCGGTGAACGGCGCAACTTCGGTCCGCTCGGGTGGAGATGTCGCGGTGCGGGCTGCTTCCGGGTGGCCGTGCTCCTAGGTTCGCGGACAACCGGAGCGTCCGGTGGACGGAGGATCCTCATGGCCGACAAGTCCCGCGACGAATCCCGCGACAAGGTGGCCGAGGTCATGCAGGGCCTCGAGAGGCTCATCGAGGCCGGCAAGGTCGCCGAGGTGGAGGAGGTACTGACCACCCTCGTCGAGGGCGAGCCGGCGGAGGACCCGTCGCCGGAGGAGCAGGAGATGCGCTCCTACGCCCGCGGGGTGCGCGACGGCCTCGCCATGGCCCGGGAGCTCCCCGCCGCCGCGTCGAGCTGAACCGCGTCGAGCTGAACTCCCTCCTCCAGACGCTGCTCCAGCGCCGCCGCGGTCGCGAGGAGCTCGCCGGCCCAGCGCGCGCCGGGGCGTCGACCGATGCGCTCGACCGGCCCGGACACGGAGACAGCGGCCACGACCGAGCCCCCCGGCGCCCGCACGGGGGCCGACACGCTGGCGACGCCCGCTTCGCGCTCGGCCACGCTCTGGGCCCAGCCGCGACGGCGGACTTCCGCCAGCACCTCGGCGTCGAAGGCATCGACGGCGTCGAGGGGTCCCTCCTCGTCCCCGGGTCCGGTTCCGCTGCGCTGCGCGTCCGGGTCGGCGACCCAGGCGGCCAGCACCTTCGCGCCGGACCCGGCGGTGAGGGGGAGCCGCACCCCGACGGGGACCGTGTCGCGCAGCCCGCTCGCGGGTTCCGCGGCGGCGACGCAGACGCGAGCGTCGCCCTCGCGGCGGTAGAGCTGGACGCTCTCGCCGGTGACGTCGCGCAGCCGGGGCAGGACGTCGTCGGCGGCGGAGAGCAGCGGGTCGTGGTGACCGCGCGCGAGCTCGGCGAGGGCGGGACCGGGGCGCCAGCGCCCGTCGGCGCCGCGCTCGAGGAGGCGGTGGGACTCGAGCCCGACGGCGAGGCGGTGCGCGGTGGCGCGGGCCAGACCGGTGCGCGCGCAGAGCTCGCCCAGGGCGCAAGGGGCGGCGGAGGCGGCACGCAACACGACCACCGCCTTGTCCAGCACACCGATACCGCTACGCTGTCCCACAGAACGACACCATAGTCTCAGTATCTGGGAAGAGGGAAGACCGTGGGACGCACGCTCGCGGAGAAGGTCTGGGACCAGCACGTGGTCCGCCACGGCGAGGGTCAGGAGCCCGACCTCCTCTACATCGACCTGCACCTCGTGCACGAGGTGACCAGCCCGCAGGCCTTCGACGGGCTCCGGCTCGCCGGCCGGCCCGTCCGGCGGCCCGATCTCACCATCGCCACCGAGGACCACAACGTCCCGACGCTGGACATCACGGCGCCCATCGCCGACAAGACCTCCGCGACGCAGGTGGCGACGTTGCGGGCGAACTGCGAGGAGTTCGGGGTCCGGCTCTTCCCGATGGGCGACGCCGAGCAGGGGATCGTCCACATCATCGGCCCGCAGCTCGGTCTCACCCAGCCGGGGACGACGGTGGTCTGCGGTGACTCCCACACCTCCACCCACGGGGCGTTCGGAGCGCTGGCCTTCGGCATCGGGACCTCGGAGGTCGAGCACGTGCTCGCCACGCAGACCCTGCCGCTGCGGCCGTTCCGGACGATGGCCATCGAGATCGACGGCGCGCTCCGCCCCGGCGTGACCAGCAAGGACGTCATCCTCGCGATCATCGCGAAGATCGGCACCGGCGGCGGCGCGGGCTACGTGCTCGAGTACCGCGGCGAGGCCGTGCGGCAGATGTCGATGGAAGCGCGCATGACCATGTGCAACATGTCCATCGAAGCCGGCGGGCGTGCGGGCACGGTGGCGCCGGACGAGACGACGTTCGCCTACCTGCGCGGACGCCCCTACGCCCCGACGGGCGGCGAGTGGGACGCCGCGCTCGAGGCGTGGCGCGAGCTGCGCACCGACGACGACGCCGCGTTCGACACCGTCGTGCACCTCGACGCCTCGTCGCTCACCCCCTTCGTCACGTGGGGCACCAATCCCGGGCAGGGCGTGCCGCTCGACGACGCCGTGCCCGATCCGGACGCGATGGACGACGAGTCGGCCGCGGCGGCGCGCAAGGCGCTGGCCTACATGAATCTCGAGCCCGGGACCAGGCTGCGCGATGTCGGCGTCGACACCGTCTTCCTCGGCTCGTGCACCAACGCGCGGATCGAGGACCTGCGGGCCGCGGCGTCGGTGATCGACGGTCACCGGGTGGCCGCGTCGGTGCAGATGCTCGTCGTCCCCGGGTCGATGAAGGTCAAGGCCCAGGCCGAGTCCGAGGGCCTCGACCGGGTGTTCACCGACGCCGGCGCCGAGTGGCGCAACGCCGGGTGCTCGATGTGCCTGGGCATGAACCCCGACCAGCTGCCCCCCGGGAAGCGGGCGGCGTCGACGTCGAACCGCAACTTCGAGGGTCGCCAGGGCAAGGGCGGACGCACGCACCTCGTGTCGCCGCTGGTCGCCGCGGCGACCGCAGTCCGGGGAACCCTGTCCTCGCCCGAGGACCTGGCGCCGGCCTGACCCACCCACCGCCGGCGTGCCCCTCCCCCACCGTGGGGGAGCGAACGGCACGTTCGTTCCGCAAGAACGGTACGAACGTGCCGTTCGCACCCGGGGCCGGGGAACCGACGACCGAGAACCGAGGATCGAGGACCGAACCATGGACGCCTTCGAGACCCACACCGGCATCGGCGCGCCGCTTCGCGCGTCGAACGTCGACACCGACCAGATCATCCCCGCCGTCTTCCTCAAGCGCGTGACGCGCACGGGGTTCGAGGACGGCCTCTTCGCCTCGTGGCGCTCCGACCCGTCGTTCGTGCTCAACGTCGAGCCCTACTCGCGGGGCAGCGTCCTCGTCGCCGGTCCCGACTTCGGCGTCGGCTCCTCGCGCGAGCACGCCGTGTGGGCGCTCATGGACTTCGGCTTCCGCGTCGTCATCTCCTCGCGCTTCGGCGAGATCTTCAAGGGCAACTCGTCGAAGGCGGGGCTGCTCGCCGCGGTCGTCGAGCAGTCCGACGTCGAGCTGCTGTGGAAGCTCATCGAGTCGCGCCCCGGCGTGGAGCTCACCGTCGACCTCGGCGCGAGGACCGTCGTGGCCGAGGACCTCTCGGTGCGCTTCACCATCGACGACTACACGCGCTGGCGGCTCATGGCGGGCCTCGACGACATCGGGCTCACCCTGCGCCACGAGGAGGACATCACCGCGTTCGAGGCCACGCGGCCCTCGCACAAGCCGGTGACGACGTAGCGCGACCCCACGCTGTCGGTGTGGCGTCGTAGCGTGCGCGGCGGTCACACTGGCGGCACCTGAGGGAGGACGCGATGACGCTCACGGTGGCGCACCACGCGCCCTACACCGTCGAGGACCTGTTCGAGATGCCGGACGACGGCAACCGGTACGAGGTCCTGGAAGGTGCGCTCATCGTGTCCCCGTCACCTGACTTCTGGCACCAGATCATCGGCGACCGGCTGCAGACGGCGCTCGAGGCTGCGGCGCCCCAGGGTGTCATGGTGCTCACGGCCATCACGGTGCGGCTCGGCGGGGACGAGACGGGCCTGGTCCCCGACGTCGTCGTCACCGGAGTCGATCCTGCTTCCCGGCCGAAGCTGCTCGATCCCGCCGACGTGCTCGCCGTGGTCGAGGTGGTGAGCCCGTCCTCGGGCACCCACGACCGGGTGCTCAAGCCGGACCGCTACGCGTCCTTCGGGATCGACTGCTTCTGGCGGGTCGAGCTCGACGCGTTCCCCGGGCAGGGCGACGACGCGCTGCCCGTCGTCCTCGTCCACGAGCGGACGGGGACGGCATACCGTGAGGTGCAGCGGCTCGCCGCGGGCCGGGCCGACACCACCCGGCTCCCGTTCGCCGCGCGGCTCGATCCGGCCGACCTGCTGCGCGGAGCCCGGTAACCGCCTCAGTTGGCGGTCCGCAGGCTGCGGCGGCTCGTCGGGGCCAACTTGTCGGCGCCGGTCGTGTCGGCGGGCGCCGCGGGCGGGACCGTGACCATCCGTGCCTCGCTCGGGACCCCGCGGTCGTCGAGGAGGAAGAGCATGTAGGGCCCGGGCGGGACGATCTCCGGCTGCTGGGGCACGGACACGCTCACCCCGCCGGGTCCGGGCGCGACCGGCAGCGCGACCGACCGCATGTCCACCGTGGTGACGTGCGTGGCGGTCGCGGTCTTCATCAGCCGGGCCGACCGGATCCGGGACGCGTCCGGAGTGGCGACGGTGGCGATGGAGCCGAGGGCCATGGTCGGTGGCGCGTCGGTGATCGTCGGTCGGTTCCCCCGGTACAGGTAGGGCGGCGTGTAGATCTCGACGCGCTGCTCGAACGTGCCGGGGATGGTGTTCTTCTTGTCGTCGAAGAGCGGGTCGGACCCGGCGGTGAGGACGCGGCCGTCGGGCAGCAGCAGGCCCTCGGCGTGGTAGTCGCGGCCCACGCGCGGGTCGGCGGCGGGGGTCAGCGTCCCGTCCGGGCGCAGGATCCGGGCGACGAAGATGTTGCTCGCGCCCTTGCCGCGGTAGTCGCGCGAGCCGTTGGAGATCAGCGTCGAGTCGTCGGGCAGGTTGACGAGGTTCGGGTACCGGGTGCCGTCGGGCAGGGACGGACCGGGGACGAACGTGGGCACGGGGGCCGAGAGGTCGAGGAAGTCGATGCGCCCGGTCGAACGCGGGCTCTCCCCGACGCCGCCGCCGCCGACCACGGCGAGACGCTGATCCTGCACCGGGCCGATGAACGCCGAGCCCGCGGTCTCCAGCAGGTCGGGGTCGCGCAGGCCACCGATCGGCGTGAAGACGTTGGTGCCGAGATCCCACAGGCCCGGTAGCCGGCCCTGCTCGGCGGGCCCGTAGCCCGCGTTGGCGCCCGAGTAGACCAACCGGTTGGGCACCGCGGTCTGGAAGACGCCGGGATAGGTCGGGAAGTACCGCGTCAGGTCCTTGCGCTCGGTCCAGGTGTTGGTCTTCGGATCGAAGATCTCGTTCTGGCCGTTGAGGACCTGGCCGACGGTGTCGAGGCCCGACATCGTGAGGACCCTGCCGTCGGCGAGCGGGGTCAGCGTCGGGTACCAGCGGGGGAAGTTCATGTCCGGCAGCGGTGACCACGCCTCGGTGGCCGGGTCGAACGTGTAGGCCTTGGTCGTCCCCTGGTAGTCCTGCTTGGCCAGGGTGATGGCCTGGCCCTGGCCGTAGAGGTTCTTGGCCTGGGCGGGCGACAGCCCGACGACCTGGTACTGCTCGGGCAGCAGGTTCACGCCGTCGGGCCCGGTCACCTCGGACTCGACGAAGACCTGCTTCTCCGACGCGGTGACCGTGGCGCCGCGGCGGGTGTTGGTGAGCACCTTCGCGGCCGGCGGGACCGTGACGTCGAACGCCGAGCGGTACCTCTTGCCGCTCACGGCACCGACGAACTCGGTGCCGGCCCGGAGGGTGCGCGGGGCGTCGGGGTCCTCGTTCTTGACGACGAGCCCACCGCCGGCGTTGGTGACCGCGCCGTCGAGCTTCTCGTAGCGCTGCGTGCCGCCCGCGAAGAGCAGCCGACCGTCGGGGAGCACGGTCTGGCCCCCGCAGAACATGTCGTCGGGCACCGGGATCATCCGCGACTGCCCCGTGCGGGGGTCGTACAGGAGGCTCTTGAGCGCCTTGGTGGCGAACATGTCCTCCTTGTTGCCGGACCCGGCGATCAGCAGGACCTTGCCCGTGTTGAGCAGCGCGGCGTGGATGGAGTTGACGCGGCGGTCGGAGGGGATGTCGACGGTGTCCCAGTGGCCGAACTGCTGCATGTACTCGGCGCTGTTGACGGTCCGCTCGTACTGCCAGCGGGCGACGTAGGAGAAGGCCGGCGGCACGTTGACCCCGAGCAGGACCGCGGCGGCCACGACGATGAGGCCGACCTGGCGGTAGAGCCGGGTACGCGAGCGCACGGGGTCCCCCTGTCGGGTGGAGCCAGGAGGAAGATCCCGACCCGGCCGACACCGTCGGTCAGCCCCGCAGACGCTAACCGAGACGGATTCGTGCCTTGACCCCGCCCTGCGGGTGTGGGAGCCACCGTTTCGGGGACGGATGACAGCGGACGGTGAGAACGGCCTCCCGCCTCCCGTCCCTAGCGGGCGGCGTCGCGGGTGTAGTCGGCGGACACCAGGCGTAGCGCGGACGGCCCGTCGGGCTCGGGGTCGGCGTGGAGGGCGAGGGTCCAGATGCTCCCCTTGCGCGACGGCGGCGCGTCGAGGCGGCGGTTGCTCTCCGGCCGCCCGCCGCCCTGCTCGGCACGGACAGCGAGGTCACGCAGCAGTGCGGGGATCCCGTCGCCCTGGGCGCAGACGGCCGCGACACCGGGGGCCGTCGCGATCGCGAGCAAGCGCTCGCGGGCGGCGTCGGGGTCGGCGGCGACCGCCTCGTCGCCGAGCGCGGGCTCGCCGACGATGCCGGCGGTGCCCGGGAGACCCGCCCCGAGCCGCGCGGCGAGGGGCTCCAGGGTCGCGGTGCAGCGGGTGCGCGGCACCGCGTGCAGGCGCGTCACCCCGTGCAGCGGGAGCAGCGCGGCGATCCGTTCGGCCTGCGCACGCCCCTCGGCGAGCAGGGGGCGCTCGTCGTCCGGCCCGGCCCAGTCGACCCGGCGGCCGGCCTTCGCGTGGCGCACCAGCAGCAGCGTCCGCAGCGGGAACGGGGCGGCGGCGAAGCGCGCCAGCACGTCGCGGTCGGTGTCGTAGCTGAGCAGGCCGGCCGCGTCGGCGCAGGACAGCCAGCGCAGCTCGTCGGTCTCGCCGCCCGGGACGAACGCCCCCTCGCCGGCCCGCGCGTCCCAGAAGTCGACGGCCTTGCGGTCGCCGCGAACCAGGTAGCGGACGGTGGCGAGGTGCCGGCCGAGGACCGCGGAGAACCCGGTCTCCTCGGCGAGCTCGCGCACCGCGGTGGCCGCCCGCGTCTCGCCGGGGTCGACCTTGCCCTTGGGCAGGCTCCAGTCGCGATGGTGCGGGCGGTGGACGACGGCGACCTGGACCGCCCCGTCCCGCTCCGGGTCCGGTCGCCACAACGCGGCCCCGGCGGCCCGGATCGAGGGGGAGGAGCGGAGCGCCCCGCAGGACCCGGCGCCCTCGAGGTCGGTACCGATGACCCTCACCCGTGCTCCTGGTGACGACGCAGCAGCTGGACCTGGTGGTCGCACACCCGCAGCCCCTCGAGGCGCTCGGCGACCTCCCCGGCGGCGACCGGCCACGGCGTCCAGGACCCGTCCGGATCGAGGGTCCAGCAGCGGGTGGACGCGCCGAGGGCGGAGTCCAGGACGCCGTCGAGCTGGGCGACCAGCCGCGGATCGGTCACCGCGAGCAGCGCCTCGACGCGGCGGTCGAGGTTGCGGTGCATCATGTCGGCGCTGCCGATCCAGTGCTCCCCGGCGCCCACGAAGTGGAAGATCCGCGAGTGCTCGAGGAAGCGACCGAGGATCGAGCGCACCCGGATGTTCTCCGAGAGCCCCGCCACCCCTGCCCGCAGCGAGCAGATCCCCCGGACGACGAGGTCGACCGGCGCGCCCGCGGCCGACGCCCGGTACAGGGCGTCGATGACCTGCTCGTCGACCAGCCCGTTGACCTTGATCCGGACCCCGGCGGTCTCGCCGCGCAGGGCCCGGTCCCGCTCGGCGTCGATACGCTCGACGATCCCGCGGCGGATGCCGCGAGGTGCCACCAGCAGCGAGCGGTAGTGCTTGCGGCGCGCGAAGCCGGTGAGGACGTTGAACAGGTCGGTGAGGTCCGCGGCGATGGTCTCGTCCGCGGTGAACACGCCGATGTCCTCGTAGAGCCGTGCGGTCTTGGGGTTGTAGTTGCCGGTGCCGAGGTGGCAGTAGCGCCGGATCGTCGCCCCCTCCTGCCGGACGACCAGCGCCGCCTTGCAATGGGTCTTCAGGCCGACGAGCCCGTAGACCACGTGGACCCCGGCGCGCTCCAGGGCCCGGGCCCAGCCGATGTTGGCACGCTCGTCGAACCGCGCCTTGATCTCGACGACGGCCACGACCTGCTTGCCGGCCTCCGCGGCGTCGATCAGCGCCTCGACCACCGGGGAGTCCCCGGAGGTGCGGTAGAGGGTCTGCTTGATCGCGAGGACCAACGGGTCGGACGCGGCCTGCTCGATGAAGCGCTGCACGCTGGTGGAGAACGCGTCGTATGGGTGGTGGACCATCACGTCGCCCTCGCGCAGCGTCGCGAAGACGCTCCTGGGCGTCTCGCCCTCGGAGAACGCCGGATGTGTCGCCGGCACCGTCACCGGATCCTTGAGCTCGGGACGGTTGAGGCTCATCAGCTCCATGAGCGCGGAGAGGCCGAGCAGGCCGGGGACCTCGACGACGTCGTGCGGGTCCACCTCGAGCTCGCGCAGCAGCAGCTCGAGCATGTGCGCGCTCATGGTGTCGACGATCTCCAGGCGCACCGGCGGACCGAGGCGGCGGCGGGCGAGCTCGCGTTCGAGGGCCTGTAGGAGATCCTCGTCGCGGTCCTCCTCGACGTCGAGGTCGGCGTTGCGCGTCACCCGGAAGACGTGGTGCTCCGCGACGGTCATGCCCTCGAAGAGGTGATCGAGGTGCTCGGCGATGAGGTCCTCGATGGGCAGGAACCACGGATCCCGATCGACGTCGCGGTCGGACTTGTCGTCGACCTCGGGGCCGCCGGGTTCCGGCCCGACACGCACCAGTCGCGGCACGTTGTTCGGGACCTTGACCCGAGCGAAGTGCTCGATGCCGGTCTCCGGGTCGTGCACGGCCACGGCGAGGTTGAGCGACCGGTTGGAGATGTAGGGGAACGGGTGCGCGGGGTCGACCGCGAGCGGGGTGAGGACGGGGAACACCTGCGCGTGGAACCAGGCCGACAGCCGCGCCCGGGCCTCTCCCGTGATGCGCGGCCAGTCGATGACGTGCACGCCCGCCTCGGCGAGTGCGGGGCGGACGTTGTCGGAGAAGACACGGGCGTGCTTCTCGGCGAGCTCCTGGGTGCGCGCGGCGATGCGGGCCAGCTGCTCGCGCGGGGTGAGGCCGTCGGCGCTGCGCACCGAGAGCCCGGCATCGTCGCGGCGCTTCAGCCCGGCGACGCGCACCATGTAGAACTCGTCGAGGTTGGAGGCGAAGATCGCGAGGAACTTGGCCCGCTCGAGCAGCGGCTGGCTCTCGTCCTCGGCCAGGGCGAGCACGCGGGCGTTGAACTCCAACCACGACAGCTCGCGGTTGTCGTAGCGGTCGGCGGGCAGGGTGCCCGACGAGCCACGGGGCGGGGCCGAGGGGGTGGGGGCGGCGGGCGCGCTCGGCAGGCGGGTCCGACCCTCGCCCCGCCGTTCCCCTGCGGTCTCGGCCGGCGGCGGCTTCGGTCCCGCGTCGGACTCCACGGCCTCGGACTCCACGGCGTCGGTCTCCACGGCGTCGGACTCCACGGCGTCGGTCTCCACGGGGTTGCTCACGCCCCGATCATCCGTGACGCCGGCGCACGACCGGGAGTCCGGTCGGCGACATGCCGGCGTTCACTTCAGGGCACGCAGGTGACGCTGCGGACGATCGACGCCGCCGTTACCGGCCAGGCCGCCGTGGCCGGACCGACGCCGAGCGCGCGGGCACGGGCGAGGTCGTCGGGGGTGTCCACGTCGAGGCGCAGGCCCGACCACGCACCGACGAGGGCGAGGGCACCGGAGGCGGCGTGGGCGGCGGCGGAACCCGGCCCGAAGTGGGGATCCGGGGGAACCCCCGGCCGAGTCACGAGCAGCGTCGTGCCCGCCCCGGTGTGGTCGGCGACGAACGCCGCGTCCCCACCCTCCCCGCGCTCGGCCCCGTCCCGGTACACCCGCGCGGCGGCCCCCAGCGCGTCGCCGAGCTCCGCGGGACGCAGGGCCGGGAGGTCGGCCTGCAGCGCGGCGAGGGCCCCGGGCGCCCCGGAGCGCGCGCGCAGGACCTGCGCGCCGAGACGGACGGCCGCGTCGAGACCCGCTCCCTCGTCCCCGACGACGCGCACGCGATCGGCACCGGCGCTCAGCGTGCGGACCCGCGGGTCGGAGCTCACGACCACAACCGAGCGGACGCCGGTGGCGAGCACCGCGGCGAGGGTGTCGGCGGCCAGGGCGAGCACCAGGTCGTGGTGCGCACGCACGCGCTCGGCGAGCGTCCCGCCGAGCGCGGCGCTCGCCCCGGCCAGCCGGGACTTCGCGCGCCACAGCTCCTTGACCGCCATCACGACGTCGACGGGTGCCTCCACCCGACCAGTCTCACCCGCGCACGGTCCGGGCGCGCACGGCTACCTCCACCACTGCCCGGGCACCTCTCCCCGGGGAGGGCGGGAGTGGACGGTGACGGTCCCGGGGGCGAGACTGCGCCGGTCCTGATCGTGGGCCACGAGCGGGCCGGCGACGAGCGGGAGGTGGGCGTCGGGTGGCGGCGGGGTTGCGGACGCGCAGGCGCGAACCGGGAGGCCCCTGGGTCGCCCTGGCGGCCGCGGTGTTCTACCCGCTCACGCGGTTGCTCGCCCGCAGGCGCATGGTCGGGCTGGAGCGCGTCCCGGCCACCGGTCCGGCCCTGCTGGTCTGCAACCACGTGTCCTACCTCGACCCCGTCTACACCGCGGTGTTCGTCCACCGCGCCCGCCGGGTCCCACGCTTCCTGGCCAAGGACTCGCTGTGGCGGCTGCCGGTCCTCGGCCGGACCATGGCCGGGAGCCGCCAGATCCCGGTCCGCCGGGGATCGGGCGACGCGGGGTCCAGCCTGTCGGCCGCCGCCGACGCGCTGCGGGCCGGCGGCGTCGTCGTCGTCTACCCCGAGGGCACCGTCACCCGCGACCCCGAGGGATGGCCGATGCCGGCCCGCAGCGGCGCCGCCCGCCTCGCCCTCGACCACGACGTCCCCGTGCTGCCGGTCGCCCACTGGGGCACCCGCGAGGTCTACGACCACTACCGCCGGCGCTTCCGCCCGTCGCCGTTCACCGTCTGCGAGGTGCGGGCGGGAGCCCCGATCAACCTCGACGACCTGCGCACGCGGGTCGACCCGACGGGTCCAGACGCGGCCCTGCTCCGCGCGGCGACCGACCGCCTCATGGCCGCGGTGCGCGCCGAGGTCGGGGCCGCGCGCGGCGAGGTGACTGCGTGAGCGTTGCCCACCCCGGGGGTGCCGCGTCGCCCGGTGCCGGGTCCCCCGGTGCCGGGTCCCCCGGTGCCGTGTCCCGCCGTGCGGCGCCCCGGGTCGGTCGGTGCGCCGTGCTGGGCGCGGGGTCCTGGGGGACCACGTTCGCCAAGGTCCTCGCCGACGCCGGGACCCCGGCGACGCTCTGGGCGCGGCGCGCCGAGGTCGCCGAGGCGATCGGGCGCACCCGGCGCAACCCCGAGTACCTCCCCGACATCGTGCTGCCGGCGGCCCTGCGGGCGACGCACGACGCCGACGAGGCCCTCGACGGGGCCGACACGGTGGTCCTCGCGCTGCCCGCGCAGCGGCTGCGGGTGCACCTCGAGGCCTGGCGCGAGCGCCTGCCCGACGGGGTGACGCTGGTCAGCCTGGCCAAGGGCGTCGAGGCCGGGACGCTGAAGCGGATGAGCGAGGTGATCGCCGACGTCACCGGGTCACCCGCCGACCGCATCGTCGTCGTCTCCGGCCCCAACCTGGCCGGGGAGATCGCCGCCGAGCAGCCCACCGCCACCGTCGTCGCCTGCCCTGACCACCACCGGGCCGTCGCGGTCCAGCTCTCCTGCTCCACGGGCTACTTCCGGCCCTACACCCACACCGACGTCGTCGGGTGCGAGCTCGGCGGCGCGTGCAAGAACGTCATCGCCCTGGCCTGCGGGATGGCCGTCGGCCTCGGGTACGGCGACAACACCAGCGCGTCACTGATCACCCGCGGGCTGGCGGAGATCTCGCGGCTCGGGGTCGCGCTCGGGGGCCGCGAGCTGACGCTGGCCGGGCTCGCGGGGTTGGGCGACCTCGTCGCGACGTGTTCGAGCCCGCTCTCACGCAACCGCCGCTTCGGTGAGCACCTCGGCCGCGGCCAGAGCGTCGCCGAGGCCGAGGCGGCCAACCACGGCCAGGTCGCCGAGGGCGTGAAGTCGTGCGAGGCCATCGCCGAGCTGGCGCGCCGCCACGGCGTCGACGCCCCGATCGTCGACGCCGTCCGGCGCGTCTGCGCCGGAGCGGTGTCGGTGGCCGACGTCGGGGACGAGCTGATCAACCGCGAGCACAAGCCGGAGTCGTCGACCTCGGCGTGACCTCGAAGACCCCAGGACCGTCCCCCGATCTCAGGACCCGGCCCACCGCCGGACGTGCTCGGGGACGCCGACGCCGGTCGGCAGCCGCGGACACGGCTGCGGGGACCCCAGGACCGTCCGGACCGGCACGACCCCGGCCCAGCGGTGATCGCCCGCGTCGACGGCGTCGGAGTCCCCCGGAGGAGCGGCGCGCACCTTCAGGCTCGCCTCGTCCAGGTTCACCGCGACGACCGCGGTGCTCGCCAGCTCCTTGCGGGTGGGGCGGTCGGCGTGGTCCCACTGCCCGGGTGCGAGGTGCTCGACGAACGCCTCGAGCGCGCGGAGCGCCTCGTCCGGGTCCTCGACGCGCCGGGCTCGCCCGCGGATCACCGCGCTGCGGTAGTTGGCCGAGTGGGCGAAGACCCGGCGGGCCAGGACGAGCCCGTCGAGCAGCGTCACCGTCACGCACACCTGGAGACCGTCGGCGAGACTCGCCGCGCCCGACGACCCGTGCAGGTAGAGGACGTTGCCGACCCGGGCGTGCAGCGTCGGCAGCACGAGGGGCGCGCCGTCGGCGTCGACGACCCCGAGGTGGCAGACCCGCGCCTCGTCCAGCACGGCCGCGAGCTCGGCGGCGTCCTCGCGCTGGCGGTCGTGGTGGCGGCGCACGCGGGTGCGGGGGGTGGGGGAGAGGCTCACGGTCCCAGCCTGGAGCCGTGAGTGGCATCGTGACAGGGCCACGTCCGCTGGATCCGGGAAGGCCACTCTCAACCAGTACCCGCTCGGCGCCCGGCTCTCGGTCGCGCGTCGCGCGGCGCTCGTCTCCCGCGCCCGCGCCGAGGGGTTCCTCGTGGTCGAGGACGACTACGACGGCGAGCTGCGCTACGACGTCGCCCCCCTCCCGCTGCTCGCCGCTCTCGCGCCCGACGTGGTGGTGCACCTCGGCACCACGAGCAAGGTCCTCACCCCGACCCTCGGCGCGGGATGGGCGCTCGCCCCGCCGGACCTGCACGCCGAGCTCCTCGCGACGCGCCGCGCGACAGGGACCCGGCCCGCTCCGGCCGGACAGCTGGTGGTGGCCGCCCTCGGGGCCGACGGGACCCTGGCCCGGCACCTCGGTCGCCTGCGTCGCGAGCTCGCCGCGCGGCGCACCGCGACGCGGTGACCGCCGTCGCGGCGGCCGGGCACCGCGTCACCGGCGACCGCGCGGGTGCCCACCTCGTGGTCGAGCTGCCCGACGCGGCGGCCGAGGCGGCCCCGGTCGCCGCGAGCCGGGAACGGGGCGTCGTCGTGGACGGTCTGGCGGCACACCACGCGGGCGCCCCGGTCCGCCACGGCGTGCTCGTGGGGTGGGCGTCGGAGAACCGCGCGGACCTGGCCGACGCGCTCGCGCGGCTGCGGGACGCGCTCTACGCTGTGACGTGACTCATACGTCGCGTTTGCTGCGCGTTCACGCGAGGAACACCCGGGCCGATGGACGTCGAGCAGCGCATGGGGCCGAGGGGTCGCCCGGGCACCGCGGTGGCACCGCTGGAGGCGGTCACCGTCGCGACCCGGGCCGACGCCGCGCGCGTGCGCCGGCGCTTCCGCGCCTGGGTCGGTGAACTGGCCGACCCGGACATCGCCGACGACCTCACACTCGCGGTCTACGAGGCGCTCGCCAACGTCGTCGACCACGCCTACCACCCCGCCGAGGCCGACGTCGACGCCACCGAGCCCGGGCCGATGCGCCTATGGGCGGCGGCCTCGGCGTCGCTGCCCGCCGGCCGCGCCCTCGTGGTCACCGTCTCGGACCAGGGCGTCTGGCGTCGCCCCCGCGACCCGGGCTGGCGCGGACGCGGCCTGCCGCTGGTGCACTCGCTCACCACGGCGTCGCTGTTGGTCTCGGCGGGCGGCACCACCGTGCAGATGCACCGCCGCGTGACCCTCGCGCCCTCCGACGACGACGGGGCGCCGGGCCACCGCGAGCCCGGCGGATCGCCCGCCCCCCTGGCCCTGGCGGTCTGACCAGGCTCCCCGCCCACGCTGGGCTCCGGGGGCGCCGGGGTCCTGCGCGTAGGCTCCGCCGTCATGTCGAGGGCCGCCACGTCGAGCAGTGTTCGGCCCCGCGTCCTCGTGCTCTTCGGCGGGCGCTCCACCGAGCACAGCGTCTCGTGCATCTCGGCGGGCGGCATCCTCGCCGCCCTCGACCCGGAGCGTTTCGACGTCCTCGCCGTGGGGATCACCCGCGACGGCCGGTGGGTGCTGCCCGGGGGCTCGCCCGACCGCTGGCGGCTGCACGGGCGCGAGCTGCCCGAGGTCACCGACGGCGAGCCGGTCACGCTGCTCACCGACCCCTCCCGCGGTGAGCTGGTCTCCCTCGAGCCCGGGCGGGTCGGCGAGGTCGTGGGGGGCGGCCGCCTCGACGTGGTGGTCCCCGTCCTGCACGGCCCCGGCGGGGAGGACGGCGAGATCCAGGGGCTGCTCGAGACCGTCGGCCTGCCCTACGTGGGGGCCGGGGTGTGCGCGAGCGCGGCGTCGATGGACAAGGCCGTGACCAAGGCGCTGCTGCGCGACGCCGGCCTCCCGGTCGGCGACGCCGTGGTGCTGCCGCGCGGGCGCGCGACCCTCACCGGCGCCGAGCGCGCCCGGCTCGGGCTCCCGGTGTTCGTCAAGCCCGCCCGGGCGGGGTCGTCGTTGGGCATCAGCCGGGTCACCGCATGGTCCGAGCTCGACGCGGCGATCCTGCGGGCCCGCGAGAGCGACCCGAAGGTGCTCGTCGAGGCCGGCGTGCGCGGACGCGAGATCGAGTGCGGTGTGCTGCAGTTCCCCGACGGGCGGGTCTCGGCGAGTGTTCCCGCCGAGATCCGGGTCACGGGCGGCGCGGCCGGGTGGTACGACTTCGACACCAAGTACCTCGACGACGCCTGTGAGCTCGACGTGCCCGCCAAGCTCGACGACGCCGTGGCCGATGCGGTGCGCGAGCTCGCGGTGCGGGTGTTCTCCGTGATGGACGTCGAGGGTCTCGCGCGGGTCGACTTCTTCCTCACCCCCGACGGGGGGCTGGTGGTCAACGAGCTCAACACGATGCCGGGCTTCACGACGACGTCGCTGTACCCGCGGATGTGGGCCACCAGCGGCCTCGAGGCGCCGGCCCTGTGCGCCACGATGATCGAGACCGCGCTCGCCCGCGGCACCGGTGTGCGGTGAGGGTCGGGGCGGGGACGGTGGGGGCGGGGACGGTCAGTTCGCCGGCGTCCCGCGGCTCGCGAGGGTGATCTTCACTCCCCGGGAGACGTCCTGGATGGCGCCGGTGCCGGCCTCGTCGGGCAGCGTCAGGCCGACGAACACCGAGCGGTCGACGACCACCCATGTGCTCGTGCCCGGACCGGGGAGCTGCAGCCAGGCGACCCCGTCGATGTCCACGAGCACCGACGTCGGGCTCAGCTCGACCGGGCGCGGTAGCCCGCAGCGCAGGACGACCGGCTGGTCGGCCGGGTTCCCGGACGCGGCGCCCTCACCACCCCAGGCGACCGTCGAGGAGGGCGCGGGCTCGGACAGCACCCGCCGCGGGAGGAGCGTGCCGCCCGTGTTGATCTCGGTGGGGAGCCCGGAGAGCAGCCGTGCGCAGTCGGCGCTGGCGCCCGCGGGCACCGGCACGGCGGCCACCGCGAGGCGGGTCGTCCCCGGGTCCGGGGGGGAGCGCTGCAGCACGCTCGACGCGACGAGGACACCCACGACGAGTAGGACCGGCAGGGCCAGGGCCACGCCGACCAGGACGCGCGGGAGGCGCCGGTCGAGCTCGGGCGGACCGACCGGCCGGGCGGAGCGGGCCCGCCGACCCACCGACCTCATCGATGCATCAGAAGGCGGCCGACGGGGGCACCACCGGGCACACGAGCGTGCGGGTGATCCCGGGGATCTCCTTGACGGCGTCGACGACCCTCCGACGGAGATCCTCGACGTCGGCCGCCCCGGCGTGGACGATCACGTCGTACGGGCCGGTCACGCCTTCCGCCCAGTCCACGCCGTCGACCCCGGCCACGTCGGAGGCGACCGCCGCGGCGCGCCCCACCTCGGTCATGATGAGGATGTAGGCCTGGACCACGGACGCGCCTCCTCCGGTGTGCACTGCCCCCGCACCGTCCGGTGCTCGATGGTGCGAGGCGGAAACGTACCCCAGAGCGCGGGGAGGTGATCGGCATGGCCACCAGGGACACGGGCCGGACGCCCGTGGGCGCCGGCCCGCGGTCCGCGGGGGACCCCGCGGACGCGCTGACGGTCGCCGACCTCGGCGAGTTCGGCGTCATCGCCCGCATCACGTCCGAGCGTCCGCAGTCGTCGGCGACCCTGCTCGGGCCGGGTGACGACGCCGCGGTCCTCGCCGTGCGCGACGGGCGCGTGGTGGTGTGCGTGGACACGGTGGTGCAGGGAGTGCACTTCCGGCTGGACTGGTCGGCTCCCGAGCACGTGGGCCGCAAGGCGGTGATGGCCAACCTCGCCGACGTCGCCGCGATGGGCGCGGTGCCGACCGGCCTGCTGCTCGCGCTCTCCTGCCCGTCCACGACGACGACCGAGGTGCTCGACGGGCTCGCCGCCGGGATCTGGGACGCGGCCGCTGAGGCGGGCATCGGTGTCCTCGGCGGCGACACCACCTCCGCGGACGCCATCGTCATGTCCGTGACCGCCCTCGGGGACCTCGAGGGCCGGGACCCCGTGCGGCGCGGGGGCGCGCGTCCCGGCGACGTCGTCGCCGTGTGCGGGCACCTGGGGTGGTCGGTGGCGGGGATGGCCGTGCTGCGCCGCGGGTTCCGGTCGCCGGTGACGATGGTGGCCGCGCACCGGACACCCCGACCACCGTGGCGGGAGGGTCCCCTCGCCGCCCGCGCCGGCGCCACGGCGATGATCGACACCTCGGACGGTCTGCTTGCCGACCTGGGTCACGTGGCGAGGGCCTCGGGGGTGCGGATCGATCTCGCCTCCGAGCACGTGCCGGTGACTGAGAAGCTGCGCGACGTGGCGTCGGCCCTCGGCGGCAACGCCCTGGAGTGGGCGCTGACCGGGGGTGAGGACCACGCGCTCGCGGCGACGTTCCCCTCCGCCGGCCACGTCCCCGAGGGCTGGACCGTGTGCGGCGCCGTGCGGGCGGGGTCCGGCGTCACCGTCGACGCCGACCGCTGGGGCGGCGCCGGCGACCCGGGCTGGCGGCACTGGCGCCGCCGGTCCTGATCGCCCTTGCCGACCGTTCCCGGGAGGTCCTCACGACGCGAGGGCCAGCGCGTGCTCGACCAGCGCGATCAGCATCCGCGCGGCCGAGTCGCGCGAGCGGGCGTCGCAGAAGTACACCGGTGTCGACGCGGGGAGGTCCATCGCCTCGCGGATGTCGTCGACCGCGTAGCGGCGGGCCCCGTCGAAACAGTTGACTGCGACGATGTAGGGCAGTTCACGGGCGTCGAAGAAGTCGACGGCGCCGAAACAGTCCTCGAGCCGGCGGGTGTCGACGAGGACCACCGCCCCGATGGCCCCGCGGACCAGGTCGTCCCACATGAACCAGAACCGTTGCTGACCCGGAGTGCCGAACAGGTAGAGGATCAGGTTCGAGGGCAGGGAGAGCCGGCCGAAGTCCATCGCCACGGTGGTGCTGGACTTGTCCGCGGTGCGCGAGAGGTCGTCGTATCCGGTGGACGCCTCGGTCATGGTGGCCTCGGTCGTCAGCGGTTCGATCTCCGAGACCGCGCCGACGAAGGTCGTCTTGCCGACCCCGAACCCGCCGGCGATGACGATCTTCGCCGGCATCGGCGACGAGCCGGCACCCGGATCGCCCGCCTCAGAGCTGCTGGAGTCCATTGAGCACCCTTTCCAGGAGAGCACGGTCCGGGCGCTCACCGGTCGGGGGGTGCAGGACCACGGTCCCCTGCCGAGCCATGTCGTCGAGGAGCACGCGGACCACACCCAGCGGCAACGCGGTCCGGGCGGCCACCTCGGCCACCGAGATCGGCCGGTGGCACACATGACCGATCACCTGGTGCTCGGCCTGCTGGTCGGCGCGGTCGGCGTCGGAGGCGGTCTGGACCAGGGTCTCGATCTCCAGGGGTGATCGCGTGTGGGTGCGACCGCCGGTCAGCGTGTAGGGCCGGACCCGGGGGGCCCGCGGTCCGGGTGGCCCGGAGCGCCCCGGAGGCCCGGCACGGCCGGGCGGCCCCGATGGAGGCATCCCGTCTCCTCCGCCGTCGGCGCCCGGCCCGGCGGTCATGGGCGCAGCGCAGTGCGCATCTCGCTGCGCACCTGCGGGGTGAGGACCTTACCGACGCGGTCGGTCAGCAGGGTCATCTCGTAGCCGACCAACCCGATGTCGCACTGCGCGGTGGCCAGGGTCACGAGGCTGGAGCCGTCCCGGATCGCCATGAGCAGGACGAGACCGTGCTGCATCTCGACCACGGTCTGCACGACCTGCCCGCCGTCGAAGCAGCGGGCGGCGCCCGCTGCGAGGCTCACCAGCCCGGAGGCCACGGCGGCGAGCTGGTCGGCCCGGTCGGTCGGCAGGGCGCGCGAGCCGGTCAGCACGAGCCCGTCCGCGGAGACCACGACCGCGTGCGCGACCCCGGGCACACGTTCGACGAAGTCGTTGACGAGCCAGGCGAAGCGACCCAGCGGATCGGTGTCAGTCATGCGCGCCCCTCGGGTCGCCACGCTCGGCCGGGACCGGATCGGTCCGGCCGGTGCCGGTCTCCTGACGGCCCCGGCGCATCCCGTCCTGGTAGCGGGACATCCGCGAGCGCAAGGCCCCGGCGTCCGGCGTGACCTGCTCCGGGACACGGTCCGGCCCGGAGTCGGCGGCGCCCGGGACGAGCGCCGCTCCCCGGCGTCGCTTCGGCAGACCGGCGGTGGTCCGCTCGGCCTCGTCGGCGGTCTCCCGCGCGGCGATCGCGCGCCAGCCCTCGTCGGCGGCCGACTGCCACTCGCGCGACGGCGCGTCCCCGGGCGTTGCGTCCCCGTGCGTCGAGTCGGGCGGGGTGGCGCTGCCGTTCGCGGACCGGCCGGGCTGTTCCTCGCCCTGATGATCGCGGAACCACGCCGAGCTCATCTCCGTGTAGATCGGTTCGAACGTGCTCGACCCGTCGTCCTCGGTCGAGGGCGACTGGACGGGAAGGGGGTCGGTGAGGGGGTCGGGTGGTTCCGGGACCGGTGCCGGCGCGCCGGGGGGCACGGTGACCGGCACGGGCCCCGTGTCGTCGCTGCCCGCTCGCGCTGCGCTGCGGATGGTGGGTGCCCGTTCGTTCAGCACGGTGCGGTCGTGGACGGGCCGCACGACGAGTCCGGCGGGAATCTGGACGCTCGCGGTCACCCCCGTGTCGTTGCCCGGAAGCAGGCGGGCCACGACGCCGTGGCGACGGGCGAGGGCACCGACCACGAACAGGCCCATCTGCCGGGGTACGGAGGAGTCGAGCAGCTGGGGCTGTTCGAGCTTCTCGTTCGCCTCCGCGAGATCCTCGGCGTCCAGCCCGATGCCGTCATCGGCGATCTCGAGGATCAGCCCGCCGTCCGGCGCCCGGGAGCCGCTGACCACCACGGAGGTCTCCGGTGCGGAGAAGGACGTCGCGTTGTCGAGCAGCTCGGCGAGCAGATGGGTGAGGTCGTTGGCGGGATCTCCCAGCAGGGACACGCCGGGAACCGGCCGCAGCACGATGCGTTGGTACTGCTCGATCTCACCGGTGGCCGCCCGCAGCAGGTCCGCCACCGGCACCGGGTCGCTCGAGGGATGGGCGAGCACCGCACCGCCGAGGACGAGGAGATTCTCGCCGTTGCGGCGCATGCGGGTGGCGAGGTGGTCGAGCGCGAACAGGTTGGCGAGGACGTCCGGGTCGTCCTCCTGACCCTCCAGTTGGTCGATCAGCTCGAGCTGGCGCTCGACGAGCCCCTGCGAACGCCGGGACAGGTTGACGAACAGCGTGTTGAGGTTGGCGCGGAGCCTCGCCTGCTCGCCGGCCAGGCGCACCGCTTCGCTCCGCACCGTGTCGAAGGCGCGGGCCAGCTCGCCGATCTCCTCCTCCGTGTCGACGGCCACCGGCTCGACTGCGTCCGGCTCGCCCTCGCCGGTGTCGCGGATCCGCGCGATCGACTCGGGGAGCCGGCGCTCGGCCACGTCGAGGGCCGCGGACCTGAGCAGCTGCAGGGGGGCGACCAGCGACCGGGCGACGACCAGAGCGAGGGCGAGGGCGAGGAGCACCCCCAGCACTACCAGGGCGACGGCGAGAGCGAGGGCTCGACCGGCGCTCGAGACCGACTGGTCCGCGGTGGCGGCGAGGCTCTCGAGCAGCCCGGACTCCACCTGACGCAGGTCGGCCCGGGTGACGTTCGCCGCGGTGTCCCAGGCCGCGGGGACCACACCCAGGGGCTGGTTCGCCGCGTCCCGCAGCAGTGCGGTCTGCAGGATGCGCAGGCGCTGGTCGACGTCGGGCCCGGCCACGGTGTCGTCGTAGAGCTGGATCTGCGGCAGCGTCGCGCCGGCCTCGAACTCGGCGGTGGCGGCGTCCTGCTGGGCCACCGCGCTTCGCAGCGCCTCGGCCTGCCCCGCGGGCAGGGACCCGGCGCCGGCGCCGGCGAGGAGGATGGCGTGCTGCACCTCGGCCTGCTCCTTGGCGCGCCCGAGCGCCGCCAGGGTCGTGGCCGGGCGGACGATCGCGGTCTCGCCGGCCGAGCCGGCGATGTCGCGGGTGAGCGCGAGCAGCGGCTCGACCAGGCCGGAGTAGGCCGTGGCGACGCTCGTCGCGGGGAACCGGCTGGCGAGAGCCGTCGTGCGCAGCGGCCCCAACCCGGTCAGGCGCGCGAGGGCCACCGCGTAGCGGTCCTGGACACCGGGGTCCAGTCCGGCCACCGTCGAGGCGGCACTGCGGAGATCGGCGGAGGCACGGTCGACGCGGTCGTTCGTGAGTTCGAGTGCCGTGCGGTCGCCCAGGCGGTTGCCGGCGACGTAGGCCGTGGTCTGGCTGCGCTCGATCTGCAGCTCGTCGACCAGGGAGGCCACGGTTCCGGTGAGGCGGGTGCCTTCCGCGACGCGCTGGAGCGCGGCCCGCTCGGCACGCTGGGTCTGAACACTGAGACCGGCCAGCACGAGAGCCAGGACGGTGGGTACCAGCAACACGGCGGCGACCTTGCTGCGGACGCGCCAGTGGCGCAGCGCCCAGCGTCGGGTCGGCGCGGCCCGATCGGACGTGGATCCCTGCGTCACGAGTGTCCCCCGTCAGAGACCGGCGTCGGCGTCGGAGTCGGCGCGAGCACCCGTGGACGGTCCTCCGACACCGCTCTGTGATGTATCCGCCCGAGAGGGTAGCGTGTCGGTGGCACAGATGACATACGATCGAGACCATTTTACACTATTGGATACCTCTGGTAGTCACCAACGACCGGTTTCTGACCTGAACGGGTGAATAGTGATGAGCAATCGGGGGTCGTACTGGTGAAAGCCTTGTGGTGCCGGGTCGTCTCCGTCGTGGCTTCGCTCCTCGCCGTCGTGGTCCTGACCGCGGGGTGCAGCGCCCTCGGCGGGTCGGGATCGGACCCGGCCGCGGGGGCCGGCGGCAACGGGCCGGAGAAGCCCACCCTGCGGGTCGGAATGCTCAATATCGTCGACACCGCGTCCTTCTTCGTCGCACAACAGCGGGGGTTCTTCCAGGCGGAGGGACTGACCGTGCAACCGGTCACCGCCCAGGGGGGTGCCGCGTCCATTCCCGGCCTGGTCGGCGGGAGTCTCGACGTGGCTTTCGGAAATTACGTGTCCTTCTTCCTCGCCCAGAGCCAGGGAGTCGGCCAATTCATCTTGGTGTCGGACGGTTACCAGGCGGGACCCAACACCTTCGTCATCCTCGCCCGCCCCGACGGCGCCGTGCGCAGGCCCGCCGATCTCGCGGGAAAGCGGGTGGCGGTGAACACCTTCCGCAACATCGTCGAGCTCAACGCCCGCTCCGCCCTGCAGACCAACGGTGTCGATCCCGCAACCGTGCAGTTCGTCGAGGTCCCGTTCCCGGACATGGCCGCGGCCCTCTCGACGGGGCGCGTCGATGCCGCTTCCATGGTCGAGCCGTTCATCACGTCGGCGTCGCGCACCATCGGCGCGGTGCCGATCCTCGACACGGCGTCGGGACCCACCAAGGACATACCGCTGGCGGGGTACGGGGTCACGGCACAGTTCGCCCGGGAGAACCCACGGACGGTGGCCGCCTTCCGACGCGCCATGGCACGCGGCCAGCAAGCGGCCTCCGATCGACGGACCGTCGAACAGGTGCTCCCGACGTACATCAAGATCGATCAGTCGACGGCCTCGCTCATCAACCTCGGCACGTTCCCGCAGACGCTCGACGCCACCCGCCTCCAGCGCGTCGCCGATCTCATGCAGCAGTTCGGGCAGTTGCCGGGCCGCTTCGACGTGCAGCCTCTGCTCGGTACCGGCTGAGGTGACCCGCGCGCGGGGCCCGACCGATGTCGCGCGCACGACCCGTCCGCGGGCCGGAACGGCCACGGTCCGTGGCGTGATCGGTCTGGTCGGCTTCCTCGTGGTGGGCGAGGTGGTGGGCCGGTCCGGGTTGACCCGTCCGGAGTTCCTCCCGCCGTCGTCCACGGTGCTGGCCCGGCTCGTCGGGCTCCTCGCGGACGGATCGTTCCTCGCCGACGTCGTCGCCACCGTGCTCGCCTGGGCCATCAGCCTGGCCGTGGCCCTCGCGATCGCGCTGCCCGTGGGTCTGTTGCTCGGGAGCGTGCCGGGGGTGCGGACGGCCACCCGTGCTCTGGTGGAGTTCCTGCGCCCCATCCCGTCGGTCGCCCTGATCCCGCTCGCCGTCGTCCTCATCGGGCAGGGTCCCGGCAGCAAGATCGCGCTGGCCGTCTACGCGGCGGTGTGGCCGATCCTGTTCAACACCATCTACGCCATCTCCGAGGTGGACCCCCTGCTGCGCGAGACCGCGACGGCGTTCGGGGTCGGTCGCGGCCGGATCCTCGTCGAGGTGGTGCTGCCCTCGATCGCCCCGTTCGTGCTCACTGGGGTCCGGCTGGCGGCGGCGATCGCGCTGATCCTGGTGGTGAGCACGGAGCTGCTCGTCGGGGGAGCCCGGGGGATCGGCGAGTTCATCGCCCAGGCCGGCAGCGGCGGCGGTCGGATGGACCTGGTGCTGGCGGCCACGATCGTCGCCGGCCTCGTCGGCCTGGTCGCCAACGCCGCGTTCGAGGCGGTCGATCGGCGGTGGCTCCGGTGGGGGAGCCCCTCGTGACGAGTGGGCCCGAGTGATCGGCGGGTCGGCGGACTTCGCCCGGCGCTGGTCGGTCTTCGCCGTCGCGGCCGGACTGTGGGAGTGGCTCGCCCGAGGCGTCCCCAGCCCCTTCTTCCCCCCACCGTCGACGATCGTCCTCCAGGCGTGGCGAGCATGGTTCTCGGGGCCCCCGAGCCGGTTCTTCCTCACCGACGGCGCGCGGGACGACATCCTCCCCAGTGTGGGGCGGCTGCTCGGCGGTTGGGTGGGGGCCGCGGTGGTGGGCATCGCGCTCGGGCTGGCCGTCGGCCGCTCCCGCCCGGTCGGTGAGTACCTGGGTCCACTGCTCGCCTTCGCCCGGGCCATCCCGCCACCCGTGCTCATCCCGGTGTTCCTCATCCTGTTCGCCGCGGGCACACCGATGCAGCTCGCCACGATCGTCTTCGGCGTCCTGTGGCCCGTGCTGCTCAATACCGCCGACGGGGCGCGGTCGGTCGACCCCGTCAAGATCGACACAGCTGCGGTCTACCGGGTCGGCGGGATCGGGCTGCTGCGGAAGGTGGTCGTGCCGGCGGCGGCGCCGAAGATCTTCGCGGGGTTACGGGTGAGCCTCTCGCTCGCGTTGATCCTCATGGTGATCTCCGAGCTCGTCGCCGCCACGAACGGGCTCGGTCACCAGCTCGTGCTCGCCCAGCGCGGGTTCGACTTCACGGCCATGTGGTCGGCCATCGTGCTGCTCGGGGCGATCGGCTACATGCTCAACGCAGCGTTGCTCGGCGTCGAACGCCGGACCCTCGGGTGGGTGGCGGCCCAGACGTGACGAGACGTGCGCTCTGACCAGGAGGGACACCATGGCGCCGATGCTGGAGGTGGCCGACCTCGCTCGCGGCTACCGCGCCGGGGACCGATCGACCCCGGTCCTCGACGGCCTGTCGCTGACCGTGGAGGAGCACCAGCTGGTGTGCATCCTCGGTCCGTCCGGCTGCGGCAAGTCGACGCTCCTGCGCTGCGTCGCCGGCCTGCTCCCTCCCGACCGTGGCGAGGTCCGATTGCGCGGGCAGCCCGTCCACGGGGTGCCCGAGGGCCTGGCCGTGGTCTTCCAGGACTACGGCCGCTCGTTGATGCCGTGGTCGTCGGTCCAGCGCAACGTCGAGTTCGGGCTGCACCGCGACATCGATCGCGACACCCGCCGCCGGCGCGCCCACGAGGTACTGCGCTCGGTCGGCCTCGAGCCGGTCGCACGACAGCGGCCGGGGCAGCTCTCGGGGGGGATGCAGCAACGTGTCGCGATCGCCCGGGCGCTCGCCTGCCGCCCGGCCCTGCTCCTCATGGACGAGCCGTTCGCCTCCGTCGACGCTCAGACCCGCGCCGACCTCGAGGACCTGCTGCTGCGGTTGCGCCACGAGTACGCGATGACGGTCCTGCTCGTCACCCACGACATCGACGAGAGCGTCTACCTCGGCGACCGGGTGATCGTGCTGTCCGCCACCCCGACCTCGGTCGCGGCCGACGTCACCGTCGACCTCCCGCGTGACCGCCACCAGATCACGACGCGCGAGTCCGAGACCTTCGTCCACCTCCGCTCCCGCGCCGCGCGGTACCTGCGACGACCCCCCGAGGACATCCGGGGGGAGGGTTCCCCCCCGTCGCCGACGGACGGCGTGAAGCCCGCATCGTGAGTCGACCAATCGCCGAAGGACGGCGTCAGAAGGCCTGTACCCCGCGTATCGAGGCGTCCAGCAGCTGCACCGGGTGCAGCATCGGCAGGTCCTCGCCGAGGTAGCTCTGAATCTGCAGGAGGCACCCGGGGTTCGCGGTGACCAGGAGATCGGCGCCGGTGCCCCGGATGTGGTCGGCCTTGCGCCGGCCCAGGTCGCCCGCGGCCTCGGGCTGGAGCATGTTGTAGATGCCGGCCGACCCGCAACAGATCTCGGCCTCGGGCAGCTCCACCAGAGACACCCCGGGGATCGAGCGCAGCACCTCCCGGGGCTGCGTCCGGATCTTCTGCGCGTGCCCGAGGTGGCACGCGTCGTGGTAGACGACGGTGGCGTCGATGCGGTGGCGCTCGGCGCGGGGCTCGTCGAGGGCCTCGGCGAGCACCTCGGAGATGTCGCGGACCTTGTCCGAGAACGCCTGTGCGCGGTCGGTCCACGCCGGGTCGTCGGCGAGGAGCTCGCCGTACTCCTTCATCGACGAGCCGCAGCCGGCCACGTTGACCGCGACCACGTCGACCGCGGCGCGTTCGAAGACCTCGATGAGTGCCTTCGCCCGCACGATCGACTCCTGCTCGCGGCCGGCGTGCAGGCCCAGGGCTCCGCAGCAGGCCTGCTCGCGCGGGGCGATGACGTCGTAGCCCTCCGACGCGAGGACCCGCGCGGTCGCCTGGTTGACCGGATGGAAGAACACGTCCTGCACGCAGCCGGTCAGCATCCCGACGCGGCCCCGTCGCGGCCCGACCGCGGGCGTCCGTACCGGCATCCGTGCGAACGCGTCGCGCACCGTCACCGGTGGCAGCAGCGATTCCATGGCGACGATCCGCGCGAAGCGCGCGGGGAGCTTCGCCAGCAGCCGATCCATGTTCTTCGGACGCAGCTTCTGGTACAGCGCGCCGCCCAGGGACGCCGCCCGCAGCCGGCGCCGGTAGGGGAAGAGCATGAAGATGGCCTCGCGGAACCACCTGTCGGACCGCGAGCGGGCGACGTTGCGCTCGATCTGCGGGCGGGTGGCCTCGAGGAGCCGGTCGTACTGCACCCCCGACGGGCACGCGGTCACGCAGGCCATGCACCCGAGGCAGCGGTCCATGTGCGTGGTGAAGGCGCCCTCGAGCGGGATCTCGCCGCGCTCGGCCATCTCCATGAGGTAGATGCGTCCGCGCGGGGAGTCCATCTCCTCGCCCCAGAGCGCGTAGGTCGGGCACGTCGGCAGGCAGAACCCGCAGTGCACGCAGTCGTCGAGGAGCTCCTGGGCCGGCGGGTGGTGGGCGTCGAACGATCCGACACCGGTGCCGGCGGCCCCGAGGACGTCGGCGCGCTCCGGCGAGGGCTTCTCGCCGCGCTCGGAGGAGAAGTCAGGCGAGGGTCCGGTCTGCGGGGTCGTCATGCGGTCACTCCGGTGGGCCGGTCCGAGGAGGTCGGGAGGGGCAACCAGGGGGCGAGCCGGCCGCGGCCCACGCGCTGGTCGGGGTCGAGCGAGGCGGCGACGGCGCGCAGCAGCGCCACCGAGGAGGGCGCGGGACCCCAGGCCGGCAACTCCGTGGTCTCGGGGCGGTGCCGCAGGGTCGACGTGCCCCCCACCGCCGCGACCCGCTCGTGGGCGGCGTGGACGGCCTCGGCCGTGGCCGGAAGGGTCAGCGTCGCGACGCCGGTGCCCGGAGACGCGGTGACCGCGCGGGCACCCGCGGCGTCGGCGAGGTCGGTGAGCAGCGCGGCGAGCCGGGTCGGAGCGACCCCGAGGCGCAGGACCGCGCCGTCGGCGGGCCGGGCGTCCACGGACGCCGCGTGCTCGGTCCACACGGATGCAGTGTCGGCGAGCTCCTCGCCGCCGACGGCCTCGCGCAGGCGCGCGACGCGGCCGCGGATGCTGTCCCCGGTGCCCTCGAGCCGCGCGAGCAACCGCCCGCCGCCGGCCGCGGCGCCCTCGTCCTGCGCCCACTCCAGCGCGGTGACCTCAACCGGGTGGGCGGTGACGCGGTGCGCCGTCTCCACCAGGTCGGCGAGCGTGCAGGGCAGGGCGAGCGTGGCGGTCGCCTCCGGTACCGGGTGCAGGCGCAGGACGAGCTCGGAGACGACGGCGAGGGTGCCGTACGCCCCGTGCAGGAGCTTCGTCAGGTCGTAACCGGCGACGTTCTTGATGACGTGGCCGCCGCTGTGCGCGACGGTGCCGTCGGCCAGGACGACGGTGGCGCCGATGACGAGGTCGCGCATCGTCCCGTAGCTCAGGGCCAGCGGGCCCGCGTCGGCGGTGGAGAACAGTCCGCCGACGGTGGCCGACCGCGACGCCCGGGCCGGGTCGAAGGCCACCCGTTGCCCGTGCGGGGCGAGCTCGGCCTGCACGGTGTCCAGCGGCGTCCCGGCGCGGACGGCGACGGTCATGTCGCCGGGGTTGTGGGTGACGATGCCGGTGAGCCCGAGCGTGCTGACCCGCGCCGCGGTGGGCACGGGCCGGGCGGCCCACGTCATCGCCGTGCCGTGGCCGACGACGGTGAACGGGCCGGAGGTGTCGAGCACCGCGTCGCGGAGCTCGCCCACATCGGTCGGGGTGACGGTGGTGGGAGTGGTCACAGGCGCTCGATCACTCCGGCCTCCTCCAGCGGGTGCGCCCGGAACGGCCCGGGCTTCTCGCCGCACAGTCGCGGGGTGGGGAAGATCTTGCCGGGGTTGCAGAGTCCGTCGGGGTCGAACCCGTCTCGGACGCGACGCATCACGGCGAGGTCGTCGTCGGTGAACATGGTCGTCATCGAGCACGCCTTGTCGGCTCCGATGCCGTGCTCGCCCGAGAGCGAGCCGCCGAGCTCCACGCACAGCTCGGCGATCCGGCTCGACAGGTCCTCGGCCTTGTCGTGCTCGCCCGCGGCCTCGGAGTACAGGACCAGCGGGTGGAGGTTGCCGTCGCCGGCGTGGAAGACGTTGGCCACGCGCAGCCCGACCTCCGAGCCCATCGCGGCGATGCGGGTGAGCACCTCGGCGAGCCGGGTGCGGGGGACGACGCCGTCCTGGACGAAGTAGTCCGGGCTGATGCGTCCGACGGCCGCAAACGCCGCCTTGCGCCCTTTCCAGACCTTCTGGCGCTCCTCGGCGGTCTCCGGGACGTGGATGCGGGTCGCGCCGTTCGCCGCGCAGATGGCCGTGAGCTTCTCGAACTGGGCGTCGCACTCCTCGGCCGGACCGTCGAGCTCGACGATCAGCGCCGCCGGGGACTCGACGGTGTAGCCGGCACCGACGGCGGCCTCGGCGGCCTCCATGGCGAGGGAGTCCATCATCTCCACGGCCGCGGGGATGATCGACGCGTCCACGATGTCGCCCACGGTGTCGCCCGCGGCCTCGATCGATCCGAAGTCCGCCAGCACCGTGCGCACCGTCTCGGGGGTGTGGAGCAGGCGGACGGTGACCTTGGTGCAGATGCCGAGGGTCCCCTCCGACCCCACGAACAGCCCCCGCAGGTCGGGCCCGGCCTGCTCGGAGGTGGGTCCGCCGAGGGTGATGAGCGCACCGTCGGCGAGCACGACCTCCATCTCCAGGACGTGGTTGGTGGTGAAGCCGTACTTCAGGCAGTGCGCACCGCCGGAGTTCTCCGCGACGTTGCCGCCGATGGTGCAGACCTGCTGGCTCGACGGATCGGGGGCGTAGTACAGCCCGTGGGGCGACGCGGCCCGCGTGATGTCGAGGTTGAACACCCCGGGTTCGAGCACGGCCCGCCGGTTCTGCACGTCGATCTCGAGGATGCGACGCAGCTTCTGCAGCGAGATCACGACGCCGTCGGCCACCGGTAGCGCACCTCCCGACAGGCCGGTGCCCGCGCCGCGGGCGACGAAGGGCACCCCGTGGCGGGCGCAGATGCGCACCGCCCCGGCGACCTCCTCGGCGTCGCGCGGCAGCACCACCACCGCGGGGACCTGACGGAACGCGGTGAGCCCGTCGCACTCGTAGCTGCGCAGGCCCACCTCGTCGGTGATGACGTTGGCGGCGGACAGCAGATCGGTGAACTCGCGCACCATCTCGGGTCTTCCGGCGGCGACCATCGGCTACACGCTCCTTCGGGTGGTCCGCCCCGCATCCTCACCCGCGGCGCGGACGGCCGCCAGCAGAGGGAACGGATCGGTCAGGTCGTCGAGGGTCCCCGGGGCCGCCGGGAGGCCGGCAAGCTCCCCGCCGAGCCGGTCGGCGGCCTCCCGCACGAGCGCACCGATCCGTGTGACGTCGTGCGCGCCCAGGCGCCCGACCGGCCCGGAGACCGAGACCGCGCAGGGGCTCGGGGCACCGGGGACGGGCGCCGCGACGCAGCGCACGCCGACCTCCTGCTCCCCGTCGTCCACGACGTAGCCGTGCTGGCCGAAGCCCTCGGCGAGCTCGACGACGAGCCCACGCGGCTCGGTGCGGGTCACCGGGGTGCGCGCCGGCATGCCGGCGCGCCGCAGGACGGTCCTCCACCGCGCTGCGCGGCATCGCCGACGGCAGTGCCTTGCCCACCCCCGTGGAGTGCAGCGGGACGCGGCGACCCACCTCGGTGAACATCCGCATCGGGTGGGGCGAGGGCACCTGCGCGAGATAGACCGCGGCGTCGCCGTCGAGCCCCGCGAGGTTGGCCGACTCGCCCGTGGCCGCGACGAGACCGCGAGCACGGGGCGCACCCCGTCGCCGAGGACGCGGCCCGCGACGTCGCCCAGGCGGACCAGCCGCGGGCCCAGCGCGTAGCGGCGTCCGGCCTCGCGCCGGACGTGACCGCGGGAGGGGAGCGTGCCGAGGAGGCGGTGGATGGTGGGGGCGGGGAGCCCGGACACGGTGGCGAGCTGCGAGAGCGACGCACGACCACCGGCGTCGGCCAGGTGGTCGAGCAGGTCCACCGCACGCGCGAGCGACTGCACCCCCCGTCCCGCGCCGGGGTCGGGCATGGCGCAAGTTCCGCGGTGTAGAACGGGTCGCGCAGCGATCCCGAGGAGGAGTGCCGAGATGTCGCCCACCGGTGTGCAGGTGTCCGGATACGTCGCCGATCGTCAGGACGAGGTGCTGACCGAGGACGCGCTCGCGTTCCTCGCCGAGCTGCACCGCGAGGCGCAGGGGACCCGCAAGGAGCTGCTCGCCCGCCGGGCCGAGAGGCGCGCCGAGATCGCCGGCACCGGGACGCTGGACTTCCTGCCCGAGACCGCCGACGTGCGCTCCGGGGACTGGACCGTTGCTGAGGCCCCCGCCGACCTCCGCGACCGCCGCGTGGAGATGACCGGTCCCACCGACCGGAAGATGTCGATCAACGCGCTGAACTCCGGCGCCAAGGTCTGGCTGGCCGACTTCGAGGACTCGCACACCCCGACGTGGGAGCTGGTCCTCGGTGGTCAGGCCAACCTCATCGACGCCCGGTCCGGCGACGGAAAGCTCACCTTCGACAGCCCCGAGGGCAAGCACTACGAGGTCACCGCGGACGAGGCGCCGACCGTCGTGCTGCGTCCCCGCGGGTGGCACCTCGACGAGAAGCACATCACCGTGGACGGCACCCCGATCGCCGGGGGTCTCGTGGACTTCGGCCTGTACTTCTTCCACAACGCGAAGGCCCTCGTCGAGCGGGGGAGCGGGCCGTACTTCTACCTGCCGAAGATGGAGTCGCACCTCGAGGCGCGGCTCTGGAACAGCGTCTTCGTCACGGCCCAGGACCTGCTCGGCGTGCCCCGGGGCAGCGTCCGGGCGACCGTCCTCATCGAGACCATCACCGCGGCGTTCGAGATGGAGGAGATCCTCTATGAGCTCCGCGACCACGCGTCGGGGCTCAACGCCGGCCGCTGGGACTACCTGTTCTCGGTGATCAAGAACTTCCGCGAGCAGGGTCGCGACTACGTGCTGCCCGACCGCAACTCCGTGGGCATGACCGTGCCGTTCATGCGGGCCTACTCCGAACTGCTCGTGGCCACCTGCCACAAGCGCGGTGCCTTCGCCATCGGCGGAATGGCGGCGTTCATCCCCTCGCGTCGCGACCCCGAGGTCAACGAGAAGGCCATGGCCACGGTGCGCGACGACAAGTCCCGCGAGGCCGCCGACGGCTACGACGGCTCGTGGGTCGCCCACCCCGATCTCGTGGAGATCTGCGACGAGGAGTTCACCAAGGTCCTCGGCGACCGCCCCAACCAGCTGGACAAGCAGCGCGACGACGTCCGCGTCGGGGCGGCGGAACTGCTCGACGTCAAGTCCACCCCCGGCGACATCACCGACGAGGGCCTCCGCAACGACGTCTCGGTGGGGCTGCAGTACATCCAGTCCTGGCTCTCGGGCACCGGCGCGGCCGGCATCTTCAACCTCATGGAGGACGCCGCGACCGCCGAGATCTCGCGGTCGCAGGTATGGCAGTGGATCCACAACGAGATCGAGCTGGACACCGGACAAACGGTGACACCCGACTACGTCCGCACGGTGATCGACGAGGAGCTGGCGAAGATCAAGGACGCGGTCGGCGGGGAGACGTTCGAGAAGGGGCGCTGGCCGGAGGCCCGCGAGGTCTTCGAGTTGGTGGCCCTCTCGGACGACTACGTCGAGTTCCTCACCCTGCCGGCGTATGAGCTCATCGACTGAGCACCCGACACCGGCCGCCGTGCGCTTCCGGGTCGCCGCCTACGACGACCCGCAGAGTGTCCGGTTCGTCGACGCGTTGCAGCAGTTCTACCGCGAACGTTACGGCGGGGCGGACCGGACGCCCGTCCGGCCGGACGAGTTCGCACCGCCGTACGGGCTGTTCCTGCTCGGCGACCTGCCCGACGAGCCGGGCACGGCCGTGTGCTGCGGCGGGTGGCGGCGCCACGACACCGCGTCGATCGCGTCCGCCGACGCGGGGATCCTGCGCGCCGGCGACGCCGAGGTGAAGCGGATGTGGGTCGATCCGGCTCATCGTCGGCGCGGTCTGGCCCGCGCCGTGCTCGCCGAGCTCGAGGCGACCGCGCAGCGGGCGGGCTGCCTGCGGATCGTGCTCGAGACCGGCGACCAGCAGCCCGAGGCCACCGCGCTCTACGTCGCGGCGGGGTATCAGCGCATCCCGAGCTTCGGGGTCTACCGCGCCGAAGCGGGCAGTGACTGCTTCGCCCGCGACCTGACGGAAAGGTCCTTCCCGGGGGCGCCCGTCCGACGGGCCAGCTCGTCCGGCGGTTAGCGTCACCGCGTGCGCCCACGTCGTCCGTCCGCTCCGTCCCGCACCACGTGCACGACGTGCACGACACCGCACGGGTCGGTGCGTCCCTGATGGCCCGGCCGCTTTCGGAGTCCGTCGAGGCCGGGTGGGCCGAGGCCCTGGAGCCCGTGGCCGACACCGTGGCCGCCATGGGTGACTTTCTGCGCACCGAGGTGGCCGAGGGGCGCCGGTACCTCCCCGCGGGCGCGAACGTCCTCCGCGCGTTCGCGCAACCCTTCGACGACGTCCGGGTGCTCGTGATGGGGCAGGACCCCTACCCGACCCCGGGACACGCCGTGGGGCTGTCGTTCTCGGTCGCGCCCGACGTCCGGCCCCTGCCGAAGAGCCTGCAGAACATCTTCCGCGAGTACACCGCCGACCTCGGCCACCCGGCGCCGTCCACCGGCGACCTCACCCCCTGGACCGGACGCGGCGTCCTGCTGCTCAACCGGGTGTTGACCGTCGAGCCCGGGGCGCCCGGATCGCACCGCACGAAGGGCTGGGAGAAGGTGACCGACCAGGCCGTCTCGGCACTCGTCGCGCGGGCCGACAAGCCCCTCGTCGCGGTGCTCTGGGGACGGGACGCACGGTCGATGCTCCCGTTGTTGGGCGCGGAGGTACCCGCGGTCGAGTCGGCGCACCCGAGCCCGATGTCCGCCGACAAGGGCTTCTTCGGCTCGCGACCGTTCAGCAGCGTCAACACCCATCTCGAGGAGCTCGGCGACGACCCCGTGGACTGGCGGCTGCCCTGATCGCGCTCGGCGGGCTCAGCGTCTCCGCGCCCGCCGCCCGGGCCCGCGCGGTGGGGCGAACATGCTCCACGCGCGGGTGCGCACGGTGTCGGGACGGTGCCGTCCCGCCGCGCGGCGGCGACCGGTGACGAGCGTGGTCAACCGGGCCCAGGCGCTCGGGCGGACCCGCGGGCGGAGCGGGACCACGGACGTACCGGCGGGCGTCGCGAGCGCCGTACCGAGGGTCGTGGTGGGCGGAACGTCGGCCGGGAGACCGGGCCGGGGTGACTCGACGGAGCGGGGGGGCGGGATCGACACCGGCGGCGTCACCCGGTCGGCGGCCTGGCTCTCGAGGGAGACGCGTTCGGCCGTGACGCGCAATGGAGCGGGCGACGTCGCGCGGCGTGACGGTCGCGACCGCGGAACCGTACCCGGTTGGCTCACCGGTTCCTCCATTCGTCGCTCGTTTCCTGTTCCGCGTCGTCGCTGATCCTGCGACACGTACTGTGCAGATGCAAGAACGCCGAGCATTCCCCTCGTGGGAATGAGTTCTTGGTCCCGCAGCCGGTCACCCTCCGTACCGAGCGCGTGAGGCGACGACAGGAGGTGAGCCGATGGCCGTGCGACAGGAGGGACACGAGTCGTCCGGCCCGCTCCGCGGCTGGCGCAAGAGCCGACGCAGCAACCCGACCGGCAACTGCGTGGAGCTGACCTGGACGGTCGACGGGGGAGTTGCGGTACGCAACTCCCGCGACCCGTCCGGACCGGTCCTCGTCTACACCCGCGAGGAGATGGCCGCGTTCCTGCTCGGCGCCAAGGACGGGGACTTCGACGACCTGCTCGCGTGACCCGTCGGGCGAGAGCAGATCCCTTGGTCTGCTGATAGATTCTTCTCGTTCGGTGTCCGTCCGCGCGGGAGGTCCTCTTGACGCCACCTGCCCCGGGCGATCCGCAGGATCCGCACGAGCCGAGGGGGCCGCACGGGCTGCCCGACGGCGGACCGACCGTGCTGCGAATGATGCTCGGAGGCCAGCTGCGCAGGCTGCGGGAGCGTTGCGGGATCTCGCGGGAGGAGGCCGGCGAGGCCATCCGCGGCTCCCACGCGAAGATCAGCCGGCTCGAGCTCGGGCGCGTCGGCTTCAAGGAGCGTGACGTCTCGGATCTGCTCGCCCTCTACGGCGTCACCGACCCCGCGGACCGCGGCCCGCTCCTCGCGCTCGCCCGTCGTGCGAACGAGCCCGGGTGGTGGCAGCGCTACACCGACCTCCTGCCGCCGTGGTTCGAGACCTACGTCGGTCTCGAGCAGGCCGCGATCCAGATCCGCACGTACGAGCCCCAGTTCGTCCCCGGCCTGCTGCAGACCGAGGCGATGGCGCGCGCCGTGACCCGTCTCGGGCACTCGACGATGCCCGAGGAGGAGGAGGAGCGGCGGGTCGAGCTCCGCAGGCGACGCCAGCGGATCCTCGAGGGACCCCACCCGCCGACGCTGTGGGCGGTGATCGACGAGGCGGCCCTCCGGCGCCCGCTCGGCGGGGTCGAGGTCATGGGCGAGCAGATCGAGCACCTGCTCGACGCCTCGAAGCGCCCCGACGTCGTGCTGCAGGTGGTGCCCTTCCGCTTCGGTGGGCACGCGGGCGCGGGCGGGCCGTTCAGCATCCTGCGGTTCGCGAACGAGTCGTCGGTCGGCGACATCGTGTACCTCGAGCAGCTGACCAGCGCGATCTACCTGGAGAAGCGCTCCGAGGTCGACGCCTACCTCGCGACGATGGAGCTGCTCTGCGTCCAGGCCGACGATCCGTCGACGACGCGGACGTTCCTGGAGCAGGCCCTGGCCGACCTCCGCCGCTGAGCCCGCAGGCCCCCGAAGGGGCCGGTGGTCACGTCACGGCATGCGGCCCAGCACGCTGGCGTTGAGGTGGTGGGTGCCGCTGTCGCGGGGCGTGTCCGCGTCGGGGCGCCAGTCGTTCGTCGGGACCAGCCCCGGCTCGATGAGGTCGAGGCCCGCCATGCACGCCAGCTGCTCGTCGGGGGTCCGGAACCGTCCGGTGCCGAGGCCCCCGTGCAGCAGGCGGTCCTCGATGATCCGCGCCCGCGGGTCGCCGTCGTCGAGGAAGTTGGTGACGAAGAAGTAACCGCCCGACGGGAGGCGCGCGACGAGCTCCCGGGCGACACCCACCGGGTCCTCGGAGTCGGTGAGGTGGTGCAGGATGCTCGAGGCGAGGATCGCGAACGGTTCCCCCGGGTCGATCAGGCGCAGCACCTCGGGGGCGGAGAAGATCTGGTCGACGTCGCGGATGTCGGCCTGGATGACGGCGCTGCGGTCGTCGTCGGCGAGCAGCGCCCGGCCGTGCGCGAGGACGATCGGGTCGTTGTCCACATAGACGACCCGGGTCTCGGGGGCGATCTCGTGGGCGATCTCGTGAACGTTGCCCGCGGTCGGCAGGCCCGAGCCGAGGTCGACGATCTGCCGGATGCCGGCCTCGCCGACGAGCCAGCGCACCGCACGCCGCAGCCCGGCGCGATTCTCCTGACCGACGTCCACGATCTCCGGCACGAGACGGCTCACCGCGCCCAGCGCGGCGCGGTCGGAGGCGAAGTTGTCCTTGCCGCCGAGCGCGTAGTCGTACACGCGGGCGATCGACGGCGTCGTCACGTCGATCCCGGGCGGCGCCTCGGCGTCCGGCTGCCCGGCGTCGGTCATCGCGGTCCCCTCGTCGCGCGTCGGGAGGGCGGAGTCAGGCGCGACTGACCTTGCCCGCCTTGAGGCACGACGTGCAGACGTTCATCCGCTTGCGGTTGCTCTGCCCGAGACGGGCGTGCACCGTCTGGATGTTCGGATTCCACCGACGGTTGGTCCGACGGTGCGAGTGCGACACCGACTTCCCGAAACCGGGCCCCTTCGCGCACACGTCGCAGACCGCAGCCACCCAGAACACCCCTCGAGATCCGTTGGACGCCGACGGGACCGACCCGAGGGCGAGAGCACCACCTTATCCGACCCCGATCGCGGGTCCGAGCGGCGGGCGGACCGACCTCCCGACCCGGTCGCACCGGGAGCGGTCGGTGCGGGATGAGAACGTAGTCGCCGTGGTCGGGATGGACGCGCCGCTGGTCGACGCCGTCGGCGGGGGTACGGCGAAGGCGCTGCTCGCGGAGCTGGGGATGCGCAGCGTCGGTGACCTCCTGCGCCATTATCCGCGCCGGTACGTCGAGAACGCCCACGTCGAGGTCGATCCGGACGCCTCAGCCGCCCCCACCGGTGCGGCTCCCCGTTCCCTGCGGGTGGGCGAGCACATCACGATGCTGGGCGTCGTCGAGAGGATCTCGGGTCGGTCCATGAAGAACCGGCGCGGTCACATCACCGAGCTCGAGGTCCTCGCGGGCACCACCCGGTTCGTCGTGGTCTTCTTCAACCAGTCGTGGCGGGTGCGGAGACTCCCGGTCGGCACCCGGGCGCTGTTCTCCGGCGAGCTCGCCGTCCGCAAGGACAAGTGGCAGCTCACCGTGCCCGCCTGTCAGCCCATCGAGGATCCCGACGAACCGGACCCCCTCGACCGGCTGCCGAAGCTGATCCCCATCTACCCCGCGACCAGGAAGGTGCAGTCGTGGGCGATCATGAACGCGGTCCGGCGCGCGCTCGACGTCCTCGACGACCCGCTCGACCCGGTGCCCGAGGAGGTCCTTGCCCGCCACGGCCTCGCCGACCTCCCGACCGCCCTGCGCGACGTGCACCGGGCGGACTCCCGGGCCGCTGCCGACGCCGCCCGTCGCCGGCTGGTGTGGGACGAGGCGTTCGGCCTCCAGCTCGCCCTGCACGCACGCCGAGCCGGGTCGACGACGCGCCCCGCGGCCCCCTGCCCCCGGCGCGCCGACGGCATCGCCGCGGCGTTCGACCGGCGGCTCCCCTTCCGCCTCACCGGCGCCCAGCGCGAGGTCGGTGAGTCCCTCGCGGTGGCCCTGGAACACACCGAGCCGCTGAACCGCCTGCTGCAGGGCGACGTCGGCTCGGGCAAGACCGTCGTCGCGCTGCGCGCGATGCTGCAGGTGGTCGACGCCGGACGCCAAGCGGTGCTCCTGGCCCCCACGGAGGTGCTCGCCGCCCAGCACGCCCGCTCGCTACGGTCGATGCTCGGCCCGCTGGCCGAGGCGGGTGAGCTGGGGACGGGGCAGCCGGGCCCGGGGGAGCTCGACGCCGACCCCGACGCCGACGCCGACCCCGACGCCGACGCCCGGGTGGCGACGCGCGTGACCCTGCTGACCGGGTCGCTCGGCGCGTCGGCGCGGCGCCGGGCCCTCCTCGACGCCCAGTCGGGCGTGGCGGGGATCGTCGTCGGGACCCACGCGGTCATCCAGCAGGGCGTCGGCTTCGCCGACCTCGGGCTCGTGGTGGTCGACGAGCAGCACCGGTTCGGCGTCGAGCAGCGCGACGAGCTGCGCTCACGGCCGGGACCCACCACGCCGCACGTGCTGGTCATGACCGCGACGCCCATCCCGCGCACCGTCGCGATGACCCTCTACGGCGACCTCGACACCTCGGTGCTCTCCGAGCTCCCGGCGGGGCGGGCGCCGATCGCGACCCGGACGGTGCCGACCGTGCGGGGCCCGCGGTGGTCCGCGCGGGTGTGGGAGCGGGTGCAGGAGGAGGTCGCCGATGCCCACCAGGTCTTCGTGGTGTGCCCCCGGATCGGGGAGGACGAGGAGGAGCCCACGTCGGAGGGGACGGAGCCCGACGGTCCGGCCGGTCCGGCTGCTGCGGACGGGGGAGCGGACCGGCCGCCCCTGGGCGTCGTCGCGGTGGCCGCCGAGCTCGCCGCCGGACCGCTCGCCGGCGTCCGCCTCGAGGTCCTCCACGGACGGATGCCCGCCGAGGACAAGGACGCCGTCATGCGCCGGTTCGCCGCCGGCGCGGTTGACGTGCTCGTCGCCACCACCGTGGTGGAGGTCGGGGTCGACGTCGGAAACGCCACCCTGATGGTCGTCCTCGACGCGGAGCGGTTCGGGGTGTCCCAGCTGCACCAGCTGCGGGGTCGGGTCGGCCGCGGAGGCGCGCCGAGCACGTGTCTCCTCGTGACCGATGCGCCGGCCGACTCCCGCGCGATCGAGCGGCTCGACGCGATCGCCGCGACGTCGGACGGGTTCGCCGTCGCCGATCTCGACCTGTCGTGGCGCCGCGAGGGTGACGTGCTGGGCACGGAGCAGTCGGGTCGGCGCTCGGCGCTGCAGCTGCTGTCGGTGCTGCGCCACGGCCGGGAGATCGCCGAGGCGCGGGACGCGGCCCGGGCGGTGCTCGCCGACGACCCGACCCTCGCCCGTCACCCCCGCCTGCCGGGACTGGTGCGCTCAGTGGTCAGTGAGGAGGCCTCGGCCTTCCTGGACCGCCTGTAGACGCCCTCGGGCCCGAGGAGCCGGCCAGACGGCGCGTGCCGAGGACCGGTGGGCGCGCGGGTGGGTGTCGCTCTTCCGGGAACCGGTCACGGCTTGATTACGTTTGCGTCGTCATCGCGCAACAGTGCGAGGGCGCGCTCGGCCGCTGCATCCGGTACCCGTCCGGTGGCCTCCCCCGGAGCGCACGGACGTCCAGGACGGGACGGAGACCGTCGTCGTGCTCGCCGCAGCTCCCCGCGGCGCCGACGAGAAGCGGTCGCCGGCGGATGGTGGAGACGACGTATGTCCGTTGCGCCCCCGCCGGTCCGTCCCGCGTCCGGAGGCCGCCACCGGGTCCCCGACGGTGCCCCCACCGGTTCGTTCGTGTCCCCGACCGAACCGTTCGCCACCCGCACCGGATCCTTCGGGGCCGCCCCCGCCGGCGCGGGGGTTTCCCGGCACGCCGCGGCACCCTCCGTGTCGTTCTCACGGGCCGCGCGGACCGCGGGCATCTCGCTGGCCGCCCTCGGCGCCCTCGCCGCGGCCGGCGGCTTCGCCACCCAGGGCATCGGCGGGGACGCGCCCGCGACCGGTGAGGCCGCGCTCGGATCGCTCGCCGCCGCCGACCTCGCCCTCGCCCCGGCCCCGGCCGCGCCCGCCCCGCCGGGACCGGCCGCGGTCACCGCGCCCTCCGTCCTGCCGCTGGCCGCGCAGGAAGTCGTGCCCGCGAAGAAGCCCACGAGCGACGACTCCGCCAACACGGCTTCCGGGTCCCGCTCCAGCTCCGGCTCGAAGGACTCGGCGTCCACCGCGAGCGCCGGCTCGTCGATGGGGGCCCAGGCCGTCTCGGCCGCCAAGAGAGGCCTCGGGAAGCCCTACGTCTGGGGCGCGACCGGTCCGAGCTCGTTCGACTGCTCGGGGCTCATGGTCTGGTCCTACAAGCAGGCGGGGAAGAGTCTGCCGCGCACTGCCTCGGCGCAGTCGAAGGTCGGCCAGAAGGTCTCGATGAACGATCTCCGGCCGGGTGACCTGATCTTCATGTACAGCCCGGTCAGCCACGTCGCGATGTACATCGGCAACAACCAGGTCATCGAGGCCCCGACCGCGGGCAAGAACGTCCGGATCAAGCCGCTGAGCACGGTCGAGAGCCGGGCCGTCGGCGTGCGCCGCATGGCCTGACCGCCTGACCGCCTGAGCGCCGCACCGGGCGGGCACCCCGTCCCCGTGGGGTGGACGAGGGCGCGCACGGGACGGGACGCGACACGCCGGCTGCTCGCGCGGACGCTCGGGATCGTGGCCGTGCTGGTGCTCGTCGCGGGCGCCGGTCCGCGGTCGACGGCGGGTCCTACGGGTCCGGCCGACTGCGGGGCCGACGTCCCCGGCCTGACGCGGATGACGGTCGCCGTCGGGCACGGCGTGGTCCTCCACGTCGCGGTGGGCGGTCCGACGGGCCCGACCGACCCGAGGGCGTCGCCGCCCGTCGTCCTGCTGCACGGCTTCCCGGAGACCTGGCGGACGTGGCGGTCGGTGGCGACCGACCTCCTCACCGACCACCGCGTCGTCGTCCCGGACCTGCGCGGAGTCGGCTGCTCGTCCGTCGCGCCCGCAGGGACCGACGCCTACGACAAGCGCACCCTCGGCGGTGACCTCGCCGAGCTCGCCGGGGCGCTGGACCTTCCGCCCGCCGTCGTCGTCGGCCACGACATGGGCGCGATGACCGCCTTCGCGTGGGCCCGTACCCGACCCGACCAGGTCGAGCGTCTCGTCCTGTCCGGGGGCGGGATTCCCGGTCACGGGCTCGCCGAGCTGGGCCCGGAGCACCTCACGACGTTCGCGGCACCACCCGGCGTCGTCGCGGCGCGGGTCGGCGACGACGTGCGCGGCTTCCTTGCCCGCTTCGTCGGTGACCCCGCCGTCACGGCCTCGGGTTCGCTCGACGACGCGGTCCGCGCCTACTCGCGGCCCGGGCGGCTCGACGCCGCGCTCGGCCAGTACCGCGCCCTCGCCCGGGACGCCGCCGTGGAGGGGCCCGACCCGACCCCCCTGCCGATGCCGGTCACGACGATCGAGGGCGAGGGCGCCGGGGTGCCCGGCATCAGCACGCGGACCGTGCGCGCGCTCGCCCCACGGCTGCGGGAGGTCGTGGTCCCCGCGGCGGGCCACTACGTGCAGGAGGACCGGCCCGCGGACGTGGCCGCAGCGATCCGCGCGGCAGGATCGGCGCAGCCCTAGCGCGGGAAGGCGGCGCGGCCGCCGCGCTCGGAGCGTCGGGTGCCGCCGGTCCCTCCCGGTTCACCCGGCGTCCCCGCCCAGGCCCCCGGCGGGCGGGGCGGATCCACCGCGCGCGTGTCGTGGGCGGCGCCGAGAGACGCGCCGGGGGAGGCGAGCGCGTCGGCGACGGTCACCGCGTCGTGCCACGCGGCCACGGCCCGGTCGACGGCCGCGGCGAACTCCTCACGGCGCGGACCCGTCGGCTCGAGGTCGGTGAGCAGGTAGTCCGCGTCGGCGTAGGCCTCGACGAAGCGGGCCGTGGACGGCACCGCCACGTCGGTCAACGCGGGACGGGCGGCCACCGCGCGCGGGTCGGCCTCGAACGCCGCGTACTCGCGCTGGAGGCCGCGGAAACGCTCGCGCGCCACCGTCCAGCGGGCGGCCCGGTGTTCGGCGAGCCGTCCGGCCCGCCCCTCGGGGTGGCCGGACACGGCGGTCCGCACGCGCCGGACACCGCGTCGCGCGGCGAGGACCGTCGCGACGACCGCGGCGACGGCCGCGGCCACGAGGTCGGCGATCCCGGCGACCACCGCCGGGACGACGCCCTCCAGCGTCCCGTCGGCGATCCAGACGCCCAGGAAGACGGGAACGGCGAGCACCACGAGCAGGGCGGAGAGTCCGTAGAGCCACGGCACGGGGGAACGACGTCGGGCGCTCGGTGCCACGGGGTCCTCCTCGGCCTGTTTCCGGTGCCTCCTTGGTACCGGACGCGGGCACCACGCACCACGTTCGCGCGAGGGCAAGATCGAGGTAGCGTGCGCGCCGATCTCGCGCATCCCGATCGGGGCCGGCGCCGCTGGAGGGGGAGACCGATGTTCCGCAAGGTGCTCGTGGCCAACCGCGGGGAGATCGCCATCCGCGCCTTCCGGGCCGCCTACGAGCTGGGCGCCTCGACCGTGGCGGTGTTCCCGGTCGAGGACCGCAACTCCGAGCACCGGCTCAAGGCCGACGAGGCCTACCAGATCGGCGAGGCGGGCCATCCGGTCCGCGCCTACCTCTCCGTCGACGAGATGATCGCCGCCGCCCAGCGCTCGGGGGCCGACGCGATCTACCCCGGCTACGGCTTCATGTCGGAGAACCCGGGGCTTGCCTCCGCGTGCGCCGAGGCCGGGATCACCTTCGTCGGCCCCCCGCCGCGCGTGCTCGCGATGGCCGGCAACAAGCACCGTGCGGTCGCCGCGGCCCGCGAGGCCGGCCTCCCCGTCCTCGACTCCTCCGACCCCTCCGAGGACGTCGACACGCTGCTGGCCGCCGGCGGGGAGATGACGTTCCCGCTGTTCGTCAAGGCCGTGGCCGGCGGCGGTGGTCGCGGGATGCGGCTGGTGGAGTCCGAGGGCGCGCTGCGGGAGGCGCTGCAGGCCGCGATGAACGAGGCGTCCTCCGCGTTCGGCGACGCCACGGTCATCCTCGAGCAGGCCGTCGTCGACCCGCGGCACATCGAGGTGCAGATCCTCGCCGACGCCGAGGGCCACGTCATGCACCTCTTCGAGCGCGACTGCTCGGTGCAGCGGCGTCACCAGAAGGTCGTGGAGATCGCGCCGGCCCCGAACCTGTCGCCCGAGACGCGGGAGGCGATCTGCGCCGACGCCGTCCGCTTCGCCGAGCAGATCGGTTACGTGAACGCCGGCACCGTGGAATTCCTGCTCGACGCCGACGGCCAGCACCACTTCATCGAGATGAACCCGCGAATCCAGGTCGAGCACACGGTGACCGAGGAGGTCGCCGACGTCGACCTCGTCGCCTGCCAGATGCGTATCGCCTCGGGGGAGACCCTCGCCGACCTCGGGCTCTCCCAGGACGAGGTGGCCCTGCACGGCTTCGCGCTGCAGTGCCGCATCACCACCGAGGATCCGTCCAACGAGTTCCGTCCCGACATCGGGATGATCTCGGCGTACCGCTCGGCGTCCGGCTCGGGCGTGCGCCTCGACGGCGGCACCGCCTACGCCGGCGCGGAGGTCAGCGCGCACTTCGACTCGCTGCTGGTCAAGGTCACCTGCCGCGGCCGCGACTTCACCACCGCGCTCCGCCGGGCCCGCCGCGCGCTGGCCGAGTTCCGCGTGCGCGGGGTCGCCACCAACATCCCGTTCCTCATGGCCCTGCTCGACGAGCCGGACTTCCGCGAGGGCCGCGTCACCACGTCGTTCATCGGCGAGCACCCGCAGCTCCTCGCCGCCCGCGCCCCCGCCGACCGTGGCACACGGCTCATGACCTACTTGGCAGACGTAACCGTCAACCAGCCGAACGGCAAGCCGCCGCGCCTGGCCGACCCGCGCGACAAGCTGCCTCCCGTCCCGGATCTGTCCTCCCCGCCGCCCGACGGGTCGAAGCAGCGCCTCGGCGAGCTCGGTCCCGAAGGCTTCGCGGCGTGGCTGCGCGACGCGACGGGCGTCGGCGTGACCGACACGACCTTCCGGGACGCGCACCAGTCGCTGCTCGCCACCCGGGTGCGCACCCGTGACCTGCTCGAGGTCGCGCCGCACGTCGCGCGACTGACCCCGCAGATGCTGTCGCTGGAATGCTGGGGCGGGGCCACCTACGACGTCGCGCTGCGCTTCCTCGCCGAGGACCCGTGGGAGCGACTCGCGCGGTTGCGGGCGGCCGTGCCCAACATCTGCCTGCAGATGCTGCTGCGCGGGCGCAATACCGTCGGGTACACGCCGTACCCGACCGAGGTGACCGACGCGTTCGTGGCCGAGGCCGCCCGCGTCGGCGTCGACATCTTCCGCATCTTCGACGCGCTCAACGACATCAGCCAGATGCGTCCGGCCATCGACGCGGTGCGCCAGTCCGGCCTGGCGGTCGCGGAGGTAGCGCTCTGCTACACCGGCGACCTCATGAACCCGGCGGAGGACCTCTACACCCTCGACTACTACCTGGGTCTCGCCGAGCAGATCGTCGACGCGGGAGCGCACGTGCTCGCGATCAAGGACATGGCCGGGCTGCTGCGCCCGCCGGCGGCGAAGAAGCTGGTCACGGCGCTGCGCGAGCGGTTCGACCTGCCGCTGCACCTGCACACCCACGACACCGCGGGCGGGCAGCTCGCGACGCTCACCGCCGCGATCGACGCGGGGGTCGACGCCGTCGACGCCGCCGTCGCGTCGATGGCCGGGACGACGTCGCAGCCCTCGCTCTCGGCGCTGGTCGCCGCCACCGACCACTCCGAGCGCACCACAGGGCTCGACCTGCAGACCGTCTGCGACCTCGAGCCCTACTGGGAGCTCGTTCGCCGCGTGTACGCGCCGTTCGAGGCGGGTCTGGCCTCCCCGACGGGTCGCGTCTACCACCACGAGATCCCCGGCGGGCAGCTGTCGAACCTGCGCCAGCAGGCCGTCGCCCTCGGCCTCGGCGACCGGTTCGAGCAGATCGAGGACGCCTACGCCGCCGCCGACCGGATGCTCGGGCACCTGGTCAAGGTGACGCCGTCGTCGAAGGTGGTCGGCGACCTCGCCCTCCAGCTGGTCGGGGCCGGGGTCGACCCGGCCGACTTCGAGGCCGATCCGCGCCGCTACGACATCCCCGACTCGGTGATCGGCTTCCTGCGCGGCGAGCTCGGTGAGCCGCCCGGCGGCTGGCCCGAGCCGCTGCGGACCAAGGCGCTCGAGGGCCGCCCCGCGGAATCGAGCACCGGGCGGCCCGGGATCGCCGAGCTGACCGACTCCGACCGCGAGGGCCTCGAGTCCGACCGCGCGGCGACGCTCAACCACCTGCTCTTCCCCGGCCCGACCGAGGAGTTCCGCGAGCACCGCACCGCCTACGGCGACACCTCGGTGCTGCGCAGCCCCGAGTTCTTCTACGGGCTGGAGTCCGAGGTCGAGTACGCCGTCGACATCGACCCCGGGGTCCAGTTGCTCATCGAGCTGCAGGCGATCTCCGAGCCCGACGAGCGGGCGATGCGCACCGTCCTCATGTCGCTCAACGGGCAGCTGCGCCCGGTGCAGGTGCGCGACCGCGCGGTCGAGACCGACGTCAAGGCCGCGGAGAAGGCGGACCGTTCCGAGCCCGGGCACGTCGCGGCCCCGTTCGCCGGGGTGGTGACGCTGCAGGTGTCCGAGGGGGACACGGTGTCCGCGGGCGACGCCGTCGCCACCATCGAGGCGATGAAGATGGAGGCCGGCATCACCGCGCCGACGGGCGGGACGGTGGCGCGGGTGGCGATCGGGACGGTGGCGCAGGTGGAGGGCGGCGACCTGGTAGTCGTCCTGGAATGACCGAGCCGTGACCCGGATCGTCGGCGGCCGGGCCGGGGGCCGGCGCCTCACGGTGCCGCCCACCGGGACCCGCCCCACCTCCGACCGCGTGCGGGAGGCCCTGTTCTCCGCGTTGGACGCCCGGGGGGCGGTCCGGGGTGCCCAGGTTCTCGACCTCTTCGCCGGGTCGGGTGCGCTGGGTCTCGAGGCGCTCTCCCGGGGGGCCTCGACCGCGGTGCTCGTCGAGCGCGACCCGCGGGCATGCGCGGTGCTCGCCGTGAACGCGCGGACCGTCGGCACCGGGGCGCTGGTGCGGCGCGCGTCGGTGGCGGCGTACCTGAGGACCCGGCCGCGCACGCCGTTCGACCTCGTCCTCGTCGACCCGCCCTACACCGACCCGGTGAACGACGTCGTGGCCGCGCTGCCCGGCGGCTGGCTCGCCCCCGGCGCGCTGGTGGTGGTGGAGCGCGACACCCGCTCGCCCGCCCCGGCGTGGCCCGACGGTCTCGTCCCGGAGGAGCCGCGGACCTACGGGGAGACGACGCTGCACTGGGCGGAGAACTGACATACTGCACCGCCATGGCGCGCGCGGTGTGTCCCGGCTCGTACGACCCCGTCACCCTCGGGCACGTCGACGTGATCACCCGCGCGGCGGCGCTGTTCGACGAGGTGATCGTGGCGGTGGCGGTCAACCCCGCCAAGCAGGGCCTGTTCACCGTCGACGAGCGCCTCGAGCTTCTCGGCGGCGTCCTGGGCGGGCTGGCGAACGTCCGCGTGGACTCCTTCTCCGGTCTCGTCGTGGACTACTGCCGGGCCGAGGGCGCCGGGACCCTGGTCAAGGGGCTGCGCTCGGAGGCCGACTACGCCTTCGAACTGCCCATGGCCCAGATGAACCGGCACCTCACCGGCGTCGACACCGCGTTCCTGGCCACCGACCCGCGGTGGGGCTACGTGTCCAGCTCGCTGGTGAAGGAGGTCGCCCGCGGGGCCGGGGACGTGGCCGCGTTCCTCGACGCCGAGGTCCACCGCCGGCTGCTCGAGCGTCTCCCGGGCTAGCCGCGGTCGTCGTCGAAGATCTCTTCGATGGGCCGGGAGAAGGTCCGGGCGATGGCGAAGGCCAGCGGCAGGCTCGGGTCGTACTTGCCGTTCTCGATCGCGTTGACGGTCTGGCGCGAGACGCCCAGGCGCTCGGCGAGGTGGGCCTGCGACCAGCGGTGCTCGGCGCGCAGCACCCGCAACCGGTTGTTCACCGATCGCGTACGGCGGCGACGACCACTCCAGCGCCCCACAGCGCGATGAACAGCGGCAGCACGAGGACCAGGGGGACGGCGGGTGCCCCCGCCTCCTCGAGGAACCCGTAGGTGAACGTGATGAGCCCGGTGCCGAGACCAGCGACGGTGGCCGCCTCGAGCTGGACGCGCCGCTCGCGCTCGTCGAGGCGGCGGACGTGCCGTATCACGGCCCACAGGGCGAGCAGGCCGGGCACGACCGGTGTGACGACCACCGCGAAGCGCCAGCCCGCGGTGGGATGGGCGTCCACCAAGGCACCCGACACGAGGATGACCACCACGTAGGCGATCATCGCGGAGCCGAACTCGACGAGGTAGCGGCGGGCGTTCGCGGCGCGGGCGGTCACGGGGGCACCTCCGGGGGCAAGCGTTCGCATGACCCTGAGTGTGAAGGGTAGCGGACATAATGACAAGGGTGCTTGACGTCTGCGGAGAGACACGCCGAGGCGGCCGCGCAATGACCGGTGGCCCGCGGACACGGGGCCACACTGGTTCGGGCCGGACTGTCGGGCCCGGAGGAGGTGTCGCCGTGTACAGCGTGTTCGAGGCGCTCGACGAGCTCGTGACCCTGTGCGAGTCCGCTCGCGGGGTGCCCATGACCAGCAACTGCGTCGTCCCCCGGGGCGACGTCCTGGAGCTGCTCGACGATGTCCGCGAGGCCATCCCGGCCGAGCTCGACGACGCGCAGGACGTCCTCGACCAGCGCGACAAGCTCGTCGACGACGCAACGACTGAGGCCGAGACCGCCCGGACCACGGCGCAGGCCGAGGCCGACCGCATCCTCGCCGAGGCCCGTGAGCAGGCCCAGCAGATGATCGCCGAGGCCGAGCACGAGGCCGAGCGCACCCTCACCCGTGGCCGTCGCGAGTACGCCGAGGCCACCGAGCGCGCCGGGGTCGACGCCGACCGCATGGTCGCCGCCGGGCAGGAGAACTACGAGCGGTCGACGGCCGAGGGCCGCGCCGAGCAGGCCCGGCTCGTCGCCGAGCACGAGGTGGCGGCGGCCGCGCGGGCCGAGGCCGCCCGCATCGTCGACGCGGCGCACGAGGACGCCCACCGCGAGCGCTCGGAGTGCGACCACTACGTCGACTCCGCACTGAGCGAGTTCACCGAGACGCTGGAGTCCGTGCTCGACACCGTCGGGCGCCACCGTCACCAGCTGCGGCTGGCGTCGGCGTCGCTGTACGGCGAGCCCCGGGGACCCGACCGCACGGGGGACATCGCTGCGCAGCGCGTCGGCGCCTGAGGGTCCGGGCCTTTCCCACCCGTAGGCTCGACGGGGCCGCCGGGGCACATCGGCGGGCACGTACCACGGTGGACCGGGGCGAGATGAGCACCAAGAGCACGCAGGCGCACGGGACCCAGGACGGCCCCGACCCCACGAGTCCCTGGACCGTCGACGTCGCGCGTGAACTGTCCCGACGTCCCGGGACGATGAAGCGCTGGGTGCGCGACGTCCCCGCTCCCGAGGCCTTCGGGCTCGAGGTCATCGGCGTCCCCGCCGGCGAGGAGATCCACCTGGACCTGCGGCTGGAGTCGGTGGTGGAGGGCGTGCTCGCCTCCGGGACCGTGACCGCCGACGTGTCCGGCGAGTGCTCGCGCTGCCTCGGTGCGGTGGCGGAGCACGTCGAGGTCACCGTCACCGAGCTCTACGCCTACCCGCACTCGGCGACCGACTCCTCGACCGACGCGGAGGAGGTCAGCCGGATCGTCAACGAGAAGATCGACCTCGAGCCCGCGGTCCGCGACGCGGTCCTCCTCGAGCTCCCGAACGCCCCGCTCTGCCGCGAGGAGTGCCCGGGCTTGCGCCCCGAGGAGCCCGGGTCCTGGGCCTTCGTCCCCGCGGGCGCCCCGCGTGAGAGGATTGACCCTCGCTGGGCCGCCCTGCAGGAACGCTTCGCCGGCGGCAGCACAGAGAGCTGAGGAGTCGAAGACCGTGGCCGTCCCGAAACGCCGGATGTCGCGCGCGAACACCCATGCCCGCCGCTCGCAGTGGAAGGCCTCCGTGCCGACGCTCGTGGCGTGCCAGAACAAGGCGTGCGCGCAGCCCAAGCCGCCGCACGTGGCGTGCCCGACCTGTGGCCAGTACGCGGGCCGCAGCGTCGTCACCCCCGCCTGATCCCGGCGTGATGCCGGGGGACACCCCGACCGCGCGGCTGCGGGACGTCCTCGGCGTCGACGTCGAGGACGCGCTCCTCGAGCTCGCGCTCACCCACCGCTCGTACGCCTACGAGAAGGGGGGGCTGCCGACCAACGAGCGCCTGGAGTTCCTGGGCGACGCGGTCCTCGGCATCGCGGTCACCGAGCGGCTCTACCGGACGCACCCGGGCCTCCCCGAGGGGCAGCTGGCCAAGCTGCGGGCGAGCGTGGTCAACATGCACGCGCTCGCGGGCGTGGCGCGGGAGCTCGGCCTCGGTGAGCTGATTTACCTCGGCCGCGGCGAGGAGATGACCGGGGGCCGCGACAAGGACTCCATCCTCGGCGACGCGGTCGAGGCGATCCTGGGCGCGGTCCACCTCCAGCACGGCATCGAGGTCTCGCGGGCACTCGTCGAACGGCTCTTCGCGGACCTCATGACCACCGCCCCCCAGCTCGGGGCGGGCCTGGACTGGAAGACCAGCCTGCAGGAGCTCACGGCCGCGCGCGGGCTCGGCGTCCCGGAGTACCGCATGACCTCCGAGGGACCCGACCACGCGAAGGAGTTCACGGCCACCGTCGTGGTCGCGGACGACGACCTTGGCATCGGCACGGGACGCACGAAGAAGGACGCCGAACAGAAGGCGGCACGCACGGCGTACGAGACCCTCGTGCCGGGCGCCGGGGACGGTGCGGCGGGCAGCGAACCGTCCCTGCCGGTCGGCGGTGCCTGAGCTCCCCGAGGTCGAGGTCGTCCGCCGCGGGGTCGCGGCCCACGCCACCGGTCGCGTGGTCTCGTCGGTGGAGGTTCTCCACCCCCGCGCGGTCCGGCGCCAGCCGGGCGGCGAGGCCGAGTTCGCCGCCCGCGTCGAGGGCCGCGTGCTCGCCGCGGCGCGACGACGCGGCAAGTACCTGTGGATCGAGCTGAGCGGGGAGGGAACGAACGCGTCCGTCGGACCCGACGGGGCCGTCCTCGCCCATCTCGGGATGAGCGGCCAGCTGCTCGTCCAGCCCGCGGACCGGCCGGACGATACCCACCTGCGGGTGCGGCTGTGCTTCGAGGACGGCGGGCCGGAGCTGCGCTTCGTCGACCAGCGCACGTTCGGCGGCCTCACCGCGGTCGACGTGGTCCGCGGGACCGACGGGGAGCTCTTGCCCGTACCGGTCGCCCACATCGCTCGGGACCCCCTGGACCCGGCCTTCGACCCGGAGTCCGCGGTCGCGGCGATCCGGCGTCGCCGGACCGGCCTCAAGCGCGCGCTGCTCGACCAGACCGCCGTCTCCGGCATCGGCAACATCTACGCCGACGAGTCGCTGTGGCGGGCGAAGATCCACGCCCAGCGCCCGACCAAGACCCTGCACCGGCCCGACACGCGGCGGGTGCTGAGCGCCGCCACCGAGGTGATGGAGGAGGCGCTCGCGCAGGGCGGGACCTCGTTCGACGCCCTCTACGTCGACGTGCACGGCGAGTCCGGCTACTTCGACCGCTTCCTCGCCGTCCACGGGCGCGAGGGACTGCCGTGCCCCCGCTGCGCCACCACGGTGGTGCGCAGCCCGTTCATGAACCGGTCCTCGTTCTGGTGCCCGAGGTGCCAGCTGCGGCCCCGCCGCCCCCACCCCTGACCGCCGTACGACTTCGCCGATCTACCCGCCGGCTACACCTGGACCGGGGCGATCACCAGGTGAATGTCGTCGACCAGCCCGGCGGCCAGGAACTGCCGCACTGTCGCCGGGCCGCCCCCGATCCGGACGTCGCGTCCGCCGGCGGCCTCGAGCGCGCGGGCCAGGACGGCCTTGGGGGTGTTCTCGACGACTCGTCAGGCCCCGGGCCGCGCACCGGACCGAACATGTTCCGACCCATGATCGTCGCGCTGGCGTTCTCCTCGCCGGCCCGGACCTCCTCGTCGTCGGGGCCCTCGGTCCCGCCCTCCTTCCCCATCATCGCCCGCATCGACCGCGTCGCGAACATCCAGTCGTGCAGGTGCTCGGCGCCGTCCCCGAACGGGCCGAAACCGTCGAGGGAGAGCGTGAACGCGTGGACACGCAGGATTGCAAAGAACCCCCGCTCGGGCTGTCCGATCAACGCCGCGGTCGAGGCGTCCAGCTCGTTCCCGTCTTCGCTCAGCTCGGTACCTGGGGACGGCGGCACCGCCCGACCACGTCCCGACTACGTGTCCGCGCGGAGCTCCTCGAGGCCGGGGGCCCAGAACTGTGGGAGGAGCTCATGGACGAGCTGCGCACTCTGCACCTCGGCGCCCCACCCCCCGAGCACCCCTCCCAGCGTGGTTGGTCAGGCCGGGCCGCGCTTGGCTTCGCGGGAGGAGGGTGAGCTGCTGGTGTCGGCGGACCGCAGCGTCCGGTACCCCGGGTGGACGCCCTGGGTGAGGCCTTGATCGACGGCGACGCGGGAGAGCAGCTCGAGGAGCTGCGCGCGCTCGCCGGGGTCGAGCGCGGCGAGTACCGCGTCGTCGTGCTCGCGTGCCACCCGTCCGAGGGCGTCCATGAGCTCGTACCCGGTGCCGGTCAGGTGCACCGCGTTGAGCCGGCGATCGTCGGGATTGCGTCGTCGCTCGACCAGACCGCGTTGCTCGAGACCGTCCACGAGGTCCACGAGCCGCGTCGGTGGGGTGCCCATGTGTTGGGCGAGGGCCTGCTGGCTGCGCCCGGGCGCTAGGGCGATGGCCCGCAAGAGCCCGGTTTGGGGCGGTGTGAGGTCGAGGACGGCGACGCGATCGGCGAACGCGCGCGCCGCGTGAGTGCCCAGCTGGGTGAGCAGGAAAGCGCCACCGGTCGGCGGCACCTCATCAGCGGACATGGCAGAACCATACCCTTGACATACCGTCTCGTGTGAACAACGCTTACTTGTTGTAAAAGTTACCGGGAGGAACTGTTATGTGCACCGACATCCTCGGCCGCACCGTCGGCCCGTCCCGCCCGTGCACCTGAGCAGTTACGTCACCCTCGACTTCGCCGAGCCCGACCACCACCACATGGAACTGCTCACCCGCCCGGCAGGCCACATCGTGATCCTCGTGACCGGCGCCACGGGCACGTCGGCAGCGCCCTGCTCGCCCTGCTCGTCGCCGCCGGCGTGCCGGTCCGCCATGACCCGCCGGCCAGCACATCTCTGCGGACCGCCGGGAGCGGAGGTCGTGGGAGGCGACGCGGAGGACCCAGAGTCGCTCGACACCGCGTTCGCCGGGGTCGACGCCGCGTTCCTCATGTCCGCACAGCTCGTCGGCAGCGCCCCAGCACCCACCCATGACCTCGCCCTCGTCGACGCCGCCCGGCGAACAGGCCTGCACTGGGCGCCGATGCTGCGCCGCAGCGACACCGTGCACCTCCCCTTCGCCCACCCGGGCGGTGCGGTTGTCCGCCCGCGGACCATGTGCTGGCCCGAGCGCCGGTGGCTCGGCACCGACCGAGCTACGGCACGCCGAGGTTCGCTCCGGGCCTACCGTGGGTGGCTGTGGGCTGGCACACTTCCGCCCAGCCCGCTCCAGACGCCGGCCCCTGAGTGAGTTCATCCACTCGGTCCGGCGGCTCCCATCGCAGCGGCACTGTGACGGGAGGCGCGCGGATGAGCCCGAGCAACGACGGTGACGGCGAGAAGGACCGCTGGGCGGCGGGTGTCACTCCGTACGCGGAGATGGGTTACTACGTTCCTGACTACGAGATCCAGGACACCGACGTCCTGGCCGCATTCCGGGTGACGCCCCAGCCGGGGGTGGACCCGATCGAGGCGGCCGCGGCGGTGGCTGGTGAGTCCTCGACCGCGACCTGGACCGTCGTATGGACCGACCGTCTGACCGACCACAGCTATTACCAGGCCAAGTGTTACTCGGTCGAGAAGGTACCGGGCACGGAGGATCAGTACATTGCCCGGATCGCCTACGGCATCGACCTGTTCGAGGAGGGGTCGATCGCGAACATGACCTCCTCAATCATCGGAAACGTCTTCGGTTTCAAGGCGCTCAAGGCGCTGCGGCTCGAGGACCTGCGGATTCCGAAGGCCTACGTCAAGACATTTCAGGGACCGCCGCACGGGATCGTGATGGAGCGGGAGTACCTCGACAAGTTCGGTCGGCCGCTGCTCGGCGCCACCGTCAAACCGAAGCTCGGGCTGTCGGCCAAGAACTACGGTCGCGTCGTCTTCGAAGCGCTGCGCGGCGGCCTGGACTTCACCAAGGACGACGAGAACATCAATTCACAGCCGTTCATGCGCTGGCGCGACCGCTTCCTGTACTCCATCGAAGGAGTGAACCGGGCGGTGGCCTCGACCGGCGAAGTCAAGGGCCACTACATGAACGTGACCGCGGCCACGATGGAGGAAATGTATCAGCGCGCCGAGTTCGCCAAAGAGCTGGGCAGTGTGGTCATCATGATGGACCTCACGGTGGGCTACACGGCAATGAGCTCGATGTCGAAGTGGGCTCGCGACAACGGCGTCCTGCTGCATCTGCACCGCGCCGGGCACGCGACCTATACCCGGCAGAAGAGCCACGGAGTGTCGTTCCGGGTGATCGCCAAGTGGTGCCGGCTGCTCGGGGTCGACCACATCCACGCCGGCACCGTGGTGGGCAAGCTCGAGGGCGACCCAGGCATGGTGAAGGGCTACTACGACGTGTGCCGGGAGAACTTCATCGCGGAGAACCCGGAGACCGGCATCTTCTTCGATCAGGACTGGGTCTCGATGCCCGGCGTGATGCCGGTCGCCTCCGGGGGGATCCACGCGGGGCAGATGCATCAACTCTTGAGCCACCTGGGGGAGGACACCATCCTGCAGTTCGGCGGCGGGACGATCGGCCACCCGATGGGGGTCGGCGCCGGCGCCATCGCGAATCGCGTCGCCCTCGAGGCGATGATACAGGCGCGCAACGAGGGTCGGGACTTCCTGCGGGAAGGTCCCGACATCCTCCAGAAGGCGGCGCGGTCCTGCCCTGAGCTGAACGCCGCGCTCGACGTCTGGAAGGACGTCAGTTTCGAGTACACGTCGACCGACACCGCGGATTTGACGCCCACGCCGACCGCCAGCCGCTAGCCGGAGGGATCAGAGACGATGAGGGTCACTCAGGGCACGTTCTCCTTCCTGCCGGAACTCACCGACGAGCAGATCGAGGCTCAGATCCGGTACTCGGTCGAAAAGGGGTGGGCCCTGTCGTTGGAATACACCGACGACCCGCACCCGCGCGGCCCGTACTGGGAGATGTGGAACATCCCCTATTTCGATCTGGAGCCGGAGAATGCCCAGGTCGTCATGGACGAGGTGCGAGCCTGTCGCGAGCAGTTCCCGCAGCACTACATCAAAGTGATCGCCTACAACCCCGCCTACACCAAACAGACCACGGCGCTGAGTTTCATCGTGAACCGCCCTTCGGACGAGCCGGGCTACAGCCTCACGCGCACCGACGGGTCGGATCGGGTGATGCACTACACGGTGCATCCCTATGCAGCCGACGCCCCGCCGGGGCGACGGTACGGGGGCGCATCCGCTGGGGAAGCGGACGGCGACCTTCGGCACCCGCACGTCCCCGAGTGAGTAGTTCCCAGGAGTAGCGCCGGCGCACGAGTGACGATCAGTCCTACCTGTCGGCTCGTGGTGGAAGGCAGGGCATGGGCGAGTACCAGTTCGGTCTGGGCGACAGGGGGGCCCGTACCGGTGCCGGGGACCGGGAACCCGAAGGAGCCCTGGACGAGGTCGTCGCCCACGCGGCCGCCCAGGGGGACAGCTTTCAGGTGGCCGCTCGGAAAACCAAGATCGAACCAGTGCTCGCTCGGCTGGACCGCGACCTGGTCGGGCTCGCGCCGGTGAAGGCGCGTATCCGCGAGATCGCGGCGCTGTTGGTGATCGAGCGACTGCGCGCCGAGGCAGGCCTGTCGTCCGAGCGTCCCTCCCTGCACATGAGCTTCACGGGTAGCCCCGGCACCGGCAAGACGACGGTCGCGCTGCGGATGGCCGAGATTCTGCACGAGTTGGGCTACATCGATCAGCCACGGCTGGTCTCGGTGACTCGAGACGATCTCGTGGGCGAGTACGTCGGGCACACCGGACCCAAGACGAAGGAGGTCCTCCAGCGCGCGCTGGGCGGGGTGTTGTTCATCGACGAGGCCTACTCGATGGAGCGGGCCGAGAATGAGCGTGACTACGGGCAGGAGGCGGTGGAGGTCCTGCTCCAGTACATGGAGAAGGAACGAGAGCGACTCGTGGTCGTGTTCGCGGGCTACAAGGACCAGATGAACGATTTCTTCGGTTCGAACCCGGGGATGAGCTCGCGGGTGGCGCATCACATCGACTTCCCCGACTACTCGGTCGACGAGCTGACCCACATCGCTGCTCTCATGCTCGAGCGTCAGAGCTACGAGCTGACCGACGGCGCCGCCGACGCCCTGCGGCGGTACATCGAGCTCCGCAAGGAGAGGCCGCGCTTCGCCAATGCCCGGAGTATCCGCAACGCGATCGATCGGGCGCGTATGCGCCAGGCCAGCAGGCTCTTTGACCGGGACGACGAGATCGAGCGGCGCGACCTCGTGTTGATCGAGGCCCAGGACATCCTGCAGAGCAGTCTGTTCGACCAGGACGTCTCCGACCAGGACGACGGCCCCGGCGGCCATGCCGGCGATACCGCGTCGCGTGGCGACCCCGAACCCGACGGAGAAGCGTGACAGGCATGACCGACCGCAAGCAGTCGTCAAAGAGGCGCGCATGCACCTCGAGGAGGTGCAGGGGCCGATGACAGCTCTGAGGGAAATCGCCCGCACGTTGGTCTCCACCGGGCGCGGGATCCTGGCTGCGGACGAGAGCATCACGACGATGTCGTCGCGGCTCGAGAAGACCGGGGTGGAGCCGACCGAAGAGAATCGGCGCAGCTACCGGGAACTGCTGGTCACCACGCCGAAGCTTTCCGAGTCCATCAGCGGAATCATCCTCTCTGACGAGACCTTCCGACAGCAGGTGCTCGGTGGGCGGACCTTTCCCGAGGCGCTCGCGGAGATCGGAATCCTTGCCGGGATCAAGGTGGACACCGGAGCCAAGCCGCTCGCGGGAGCTCCCGGGGAGACGGTGACCGAGGGGCTCGACGGGCTTCGGGACCGGTTCGAGGAGTACGTGAACCTCGGGGCAGCCTTCGCGAAGTGGCGGGCAACTTTCACGGTGGGTCCATCTACGCCCACCGCCAGGGCGGTGCGGGCCAACGCGCACGCGCTGGCGCGCTATGCCGGGCTCTGCCAAGAAGCCGCGCTCGTGCCCATCGTCGAGGCCGAGGTCCTGATGGACGGCGACCACACGCTGACCCAGTGCCAGGAGGCGACGGTGGCGACGTTGGGGCCCCTGTTCGACGAGCTGTCCCTCATGCACGTGCAGCTCGACGGAATTGTCCTCAAGCCGAACATGGTGGTCGCCGGGAAGGACAACCCGGATCAACCCGATGTGGACGAAGTAGCACGCATCACCGTCGACACCATGCGGCAGACGGTGCCCCCGGAGGTGCCCGGCATCGCCTTCCTGTCCGGCGGGCAGGACCCGGAGGTGGCCACCGCGCATCTCGGGGCCATGCAGGACCTCCGCCCGCGCCCATGGGAGCTGACGTACTCGTTCGGGCGAGCTCTGGTCGGACCGGCCCTTACTGCCTGGCGGGGCGACCCCTCGCGCTGGCAGGCCGGCCAGCAGGCACTCGCCGAGAGAGCGGTCGCGAACGCCGCGGTCCGCTGAGGCCCACTCAGCGGCTCGCGTGAGAGCCCGCCGTCGTGCGCGACGAGACGACGCGCGCTCGGGGACGGTCGGTGCCCCCGGCTACCGTGCCCGAACCGGGAGGTGGGCCGCGTGCACCTGAAGAGCCTGACGCTCAAGGGCTTCAAGTCCTTCGCGTCCAGCACGACGCTGCGCTTCGAGCCCGGGATCACCTGCGTGGTCGGGCCCAACGGCTCGGGCAAGTCCAACGTTGTCGACGCCATCAGCTGGGTCCTCGGTGAGCAGGGCGCGAAGGCGCTGCGCGGCGGGAAGATGGAGGACGTCATCTTCGCCGGCACGGCCGGCCGCGGTCCGCTCGGGCGGGCCGAGGTGACCCTGACCATCGACAACGCCGACGGGGTCCTCCCCATCTCCTACGCCGAGGTGTCGATCACCCGCCGGGTCTTCCGCTCCGGCGCCGGCGAGTACGAGATCAACGGCAGCGCGTGCCGCCTGCTCGACGTGCAGGAGCTGCTGGCGGACTCCGGCATCGGTCGCGAGCTGCACGTGCTCGTCGGACAGGGCCAGCTCGACGCCATCCTGCAGTCGCGTCCCGAGGAGCGCCGCGCGTTCGTCGAGGAGGCCGCCGGGGTCCTCAAGCACCGCAAGCGCAAGGAGAGGGCGCTGCGCAAGCTCGAGGCGATGGAGGCCAACCTCACCCGCCTCGCCGATCTGACCACCGAGCTGCGACGGCAGCTCAAGCCCCTCGGCCGGCAGGCCGAGATCGCCCGCCGCGCGCAGACCATCCAGGCCGACCTGCGCGACGCCCGGCTCCGCCTCGCCGCGGACGACCTGGTCACCCTGCGCACGACGCTCGCCCGCGACCGTGCCGACGAGGAGGAGGTGCGCCGCCGGCGGGACGAGAACGAACGCGCGCTCGCCGCCGTCGACGCGGGCGTCGCCGAGCTCGAGGAGGCGCTCGAGCGCGACACACCGGACCACCAGCGCGCGCAGGAGGGCTGGTACCGGCTGTCCGCGTTGGAGGAGCGCCTACGCGGCACCGTCGCCCTCGCGGTGGAGCGCCACCGTCACCTCGTCGTCGTCGACGAGCCGGCGTCGGACCCCGACCCGGAGGAGATGGAGGCCGAGGCCGACCGGGCCGCCGCGTCGGAGGCCGCAATGACCGAGGAGGTCGCTGCCGCCCGGGAGGTCCTCGAAGACGCCGCCGGCCGTCGCGAGGACGCCGAGGACGCCCTCACCGCCGCCGAGCGCCGCCTCGCGGCGGCCGCACGGGCCGCGGCTGACCGGCGGGAGGGCCTGGCGCGGCTCGCCGGGCAGGTGGAGACGCTGCGGGGCCGGGTCGCGTCGGCGGGCGAGGAGCTGGAGACGCTCGCGACGTCGTCGGCCGAGGCCGGGGCCCGCGCCGAGGCGGCCCGGACCGAGCTCGCCGTGCTCGAGCGCGGCAGCGCGTCCGACCCCGGCGTTGGTCCGGGGGCGTCGGCCACGGACACGGGCGCGGTGCCGAGGTTGCCGGGCGATCCGGGGGGCCCCGATCCCGAGGCGGCGCTCGACACCGCGACCGAGCGCCACGAGCTCGCCCGCGCGGAGGTGGACCGGGCGGGCGCGGCGCACCGCGACGCCGAGCGCGACCGGGCGCATTGGAAGGCCCGCACCGAGGCGCTCGCCCTCGCGCTCACCCGCCGCGACGGGGCCGGGGCCCTGCTCGCCGCGGGGGAGGAGCTGCCCGGGCTCCTCGGGTCGGTGGCCGCGCTGCTGCAAGTCCGGCCCGGCGACGAGGCCGCGGTCGCCGCGGCGCTCGGCCCGGCCGCCGACGCCGTCGCCGCGGGCGGGTCCGACGCCGCCGTCGCCGCACTCACGCTGCTGCACTCCCGTCAGGCCGGGCGGGCCGGTGTGCTCGTCGGCGACGCGGGCGTCGACGCGGTCACCGGGGACCGCGAGCCGGGTGGCTCGCCCACCGACGCGCCCCCGGCGGGAGCCCGGTGGGCCGTCGAGCTCGTCGACTCGCCGCCGGCGCTGCGCGCCGCGATCGCGCGCCTGCTCGCGGGGGTCGTCGTCGTCGAGGATCTCGCCGCGGCCCGTGCGGTCATGGTGGCCCGCCCGGAGCTGCGGGCCGCCACCCGCCGCGGTGACCTCCTCGGGGCCGACTGGGCCGCGGGCGGCCCCGCCACCGACGCCAACGTCCTCGAGATGCAGTCGGCGGCCGACGAGGCGGGCGACCGGCTCGCCGCGGCCGAACGCGCTGTGCGCTCGGCCGACGCCGCGATGGAGGCGGCCCGGGCCGGCGAGGGGGCGGCGCGCGCGGAGGTCGGGGTGGCCCGGCAGGTGCGCGACGACCACCGCCGCGCGGAGTCCGAGCGACGCCGCGCGGCCGACGCCCGCCGGGCGGCCGAGGACGCCCGGCGCGCGGAGGACGACGCCCGACGCGCCGAGGGCGCCCGGCGGCTGGGACGTCTCGGCGAGACCGTGCGGGCCGCGGAGGACGAGGTCACCCGCCTCGCCGAGCGTCGGCAGGCCGTCCAGGAGGCGCGCGCGGAGCGCCGCACGGAGCTCGAGGACCTCGCCGACCGCCTCGCCGTGGCACAGGAGCAGGCCGCCGGCGACGGCGCGGACGGGCCCGGGCACGCCGACGAGGACGCCCGCGCCTCGGCCTCGGCCGGGCTCGCCGCCGCCCGGGCCGGCGAGGTCGACGCCCGGCTGGCCCTGCGCACCGCCGAGGAGCGGGCCCGCGCCGTCACCGGGCGGGCCGAGGGTCTGCGCCGGCGGGCGCGGGCCGTCCGCGAGGACCGGGAGCGTGCGCTCGTCCGCCGTCGTGAGCGCGCGCGTCGCGCCGCGGTCACCGAGGAGGCCGTCCGTCTCGGGCGCGCCGCGCTCGAGCGCCTCGCGGTCGCGGTCGGGCGCGCCGCCGAGCGTCGGGAGGCCTCCGCCGCCGCCCGCACCCGCCGCGCGGGCGAGCTGGAGGACGCCCGCGAGCGCCGCCGGGGACTCGCGGGGATCGCGGAACGGCTCACCGACGCCGTGCACCGCGACGAGGTGCTGCGCGCCGAGCAGCGCACCCGGCTCGGTCAGCTCGAGGCGTCGCTCGTCGAGAGCCACGGCATGGCCCTCGAGGATCTCGTCGCCGAGTACGGGCCCGACGTCCCGATCCCGCCCGCCGAGGCCGAGCTCGCCGAGGTCGCGGCCGCCCGCGAGCGCGGCGAGACCGTGTCAACGCCCCCGCCGTCGCCCTACGACCGCGCCACCACACAGCGTCGTGCTGCCCGCGCGGAGCGGGAGCTGGCCACCCTCGGCAAGGTGAATCCGCTCGCGCTCGAGGAGTACGCGGCCCTCGAGGAGCGCTACCGGTTCCTCTCGACGCAGTTCGAGGACGTGAAGGCCAGCCGCCGCGACCTGTTGACCGTCGTCTCCGACGTCGACCGCCGCATCCTCGAGGTGTTCGCCGCGGCGTTCGCCGACGTGGCGCGGGAGTTCGAGATCGTCTTCCCGGTGCTGTTCCCCGGCGGTGCGGGCCGGCTGGTGCTCACCGATCCGGACGACCTCATCACCAGCGGCGTCGAGGTGGAGGCCCGTCCGCCGGGTAAGAAGGTCCGGCGGCTGTCCCTGCTCTCGGGCGGCGAGAAGTCGCTCACGGCGGTGGCGATGCTCGTGGCGATCTTCCGGGCCCGACCCTCGCCGTTCTACGTCCTCGACGAGGTGGAGGCCGCCCTCGACGACGTCAACCTCCGTCGTCTCATCGGCCTGCTCGGCGAGCTCCGCCGCAGCTCGCAGCTGGTCGTGATCACGCACCAGAAGCCGACCATGGAGATGGCGGATGCGCTCTACGGCGTGAGTATGCGTGGCGACGGGATCAGCGCCGTCGTCTCGCAGCGCCTACGCGGGCACGAGGCCCCGGGTCCGTTCGCCGGGCGGGAGCTCCCCGCCGGGCCTCCCGCCGTCCCGGCCGGCGCGTCCTGACCGGACCCGGCGCCCGTCGTCGTCTCGACGTGATCGTCGCGGCGCGGAGCACGAGACGCGGGGTGGCTCGTCGACGGGTGGCGGCTGGGAGGATGATGACGTGTCGTTCCGGAGCTCGTCGCTGACCTCCCCCGAGCAGGCCCTGGCCCAGGCGCCGCCCGCCGCGGGCCTCCCACCGGGGGTCCTCACCGGGATCGTCGTGGGCGTCCTCCTCGTCGTCCTGCTGCTCGTCCTGCTCATCGGGCTGGTCCTGCGGCGTCGCCGACGGATCTCGCTCACCGAGACCGGGGGTGAGGTCGAACCGCCGCGTCCCTCAGCCGGCACCTACGCCGCGGGCGGCGACTTCTCCTTCTCGTCCGGCGGCGGGCCGTCGACGCTGGAGCGCCCGCCGCCGCCCCCCGCCCCCCAGGACGGCACCACGGCCACCACCGACGGGCCCGCCACGCCGTCCGAGGTGACGGACACCGCCGCGCCCGTCGTGCGGCCCGCGCCCGTCGAGCCGACCACGGTCGAGCCGGAGACGGCCGAGCCGGCAGCGGCGGCCCCGGAGGCGGCGGCCCCGGAGGCGGCGGCCCCGGAGGCGGCGGCCCCGGAGGCGGCGGCCCCGGAGGCGGCGGCCCCGGAGGCGGCGGCCCCGGAGGCCCCCTCCGCGCCGGCCCCGACGCCCCCCATCGCGCCCCCCGCACCGACGCCCCCCGAACCGGCAGTGGCCCCGGCACCCGCAGTGGCCCCTGCCCCGGCCGAGGAGATCGCGCCCGTCGAGGGCCGGCTCGAACGGCTGCGGGGCCGGCTGGGGCGCTCGCGCTCGAGTCTCGGCCAGGGTCTTCTCGGGCTGCTGGGCGCGGGCGACCTCGACGAGGACTCGTGGGAGGAGGTCGAGGACACCCTGCTCATGGCCGACCTCGGCGCCGGGGCAACCCAGGAGATCGTCGCGACGCTGCGCGAGCGGATCGCCTCCCGCGGTGTGCGCACGTCCGTCCAGGTCCGCGACCTGCTCCACGAGGTCCTCACCGAGGCATTGCGGCCGGAGATGGAACGTTCGGTACGGGCGCTGGCCCACGACGGGCGTCCCGCGGTGCTCCTGGTGGCCGGCGTCAACGGCACGGGCAAGACCACGACGACGGGCAAGCTCGCCCGGGTGCTCGTCTCCCAGGGCCACCGGGTGCTCCTCGGCGCCGCGGACACCTTCCGTGCGGCCGCGGCCGAGCAGCTCGCGACCTGGGGTGAGCGGACCGGGGCCGAGACGGTCCGCGGGGTCGACAACGCCGATCCCGCGAGCGTCGCCTTCGAGGCGGTCCGGCGCGGCACCGAGGCGGGGGTCGACGCGGTCCTGCTCGACACCGCGGGGCGGCTGCACACCAAGACGGGGCTCATGGACGAGCTGGGAAAGGTCAAGCGGGTGGTGTCGCGGCAGGCCGAGGTCGACGAGGTGCTGCTCGTCCTCGACGCCACCACCGGGCAGAACGGGCTCACGCAGGCCCGGGTGTTCCGGGAGGTCGTCGACGTGACCGGGGTCGTGCTCACGAAGCTCGACGGCACCGCCAAGGGCGGGATCGTCTTCCAGGTGCAGCGCGAGCTCGGGGTGCCGGTCAAGCTCGTCGGCCTCGGCGAGGGGCCCGACGACCTCGCCCCGTTCGAGCCGGCCGCGTTCGTCGACGCCCTGCTGCGCTGACGGACGCGCGGAGTTACCACGGCGTCGGTCCGTCCGGTTCCTGTCCGGTCAGAAACGTGAACGTCATATCCCTCGCGGCCGTGTTAACGGCCGCGAAACGATAGCGGCAGGTACCGGAAACACGACCTGCCCATCCTTCTCAGCCGGTAGGTGCCGAAGCAGGAGGGACGATCGACGTGTTGAATGCCGGAAGTACCGCATGGGTCCTGGCCAGCGCCGCGCTGGTGATGCTCATGACGCCAGGACTCGCGTTCTTCTACGGCGGCATGGTCCGCTCGAGAAGCGTCCTGAACATGCTCATGATGAACTTCATGTGCCTCGCGATCGTCGCGGTGCTGTGGTGCCTTTACGGGTTCTCGCTCACCTTCGGCAACGACTCGTTCGCCGGGCTGATCGGCAACTTCCAGTTCCTCGGGCTGGGCAACGCGCCGACCGACCCGATCGGCACCGATCCCGACAAGGTCCCGCTGTTCGCCTTTGCGATGTTCCAGCTGATGTTCGCCGTCATCACGCCGGCGCTCATCTCCGGGGCGATCCCCGACCGCGCCAAGTTCTGGGGCTGGGGGGCCTTCGTCGTCCTGTGGTCGACGTTCGTGTACTTCCCCGTGGCCCACTGGGTGTTCTCCTTCGACGGCTACGACGCCGAGAAGGGCGGCTGGATCGCCAACGACCTCAAGGCGCTCGACTTCGCCGGCGGGACCGCGGTCCACATCAACGCCGGCGCCGCGGGCCTCGCTCTGTGCCTGATCCTCGGCAAGCGCCGGGGCTGGCCCCGTGATCCCGGCCGCCCGCACAGCCTGCCCTTCGTGCTCCTCGGCGCGAGCCTGCTCTGGTTCGGCTGGTTCGGGTTCAACGCCGGCTCCGCGCTCGGCGCCAGCAACACGGCCGCCGTCGCGTTCACGAACACGATGCTCGCCACGGCGGCCGCCATCATCGGGTGGCTGATCGTCGAGCAGGTCCGCGACGGCAAGCCGACCACCCTGGGCGCGGCGTCCGGCGCAGTGACGGGCCTCGTCGCCATCACCCCGGCCTGTGCTTACGTCAACCCCATGGGCGCGCTGGCCATCGGGGTCATCGCCGGTGCGGTGTGCGCGCTCTGTGTCTCCATCAAGTTCCGGTTCGGCTTCGACGACTCGCTCGACGTCGTCGCCGTCCACCTCGTGGGCGGGCTCATTGGTACGCTGCTCATCGGGTTCTTCGGCACCACGGCGCTGAACTCCTCCAGCGCCGACGGCCTGTTCTACGGTGGCGGATTCACCCAGCTCGGGAAGCAGGCCGTCGCCGCCGGCAGCGTGCTCGCATACTCCTTCGTGGTGACACTGATCCTCGGCACGATTATCAAGTACACGATCGGCTTCCGGGTCAGCGACGAGGAGGAGAGCACCGGCATCGACGAGTCCCAGCACGCCGAGTCCGGGTACGACTACTCCGGCCTGAGCAGCGGCACCTCGTCGCTGCTGGGTCAGGGTTCGACCGGGTCCAAGGTCGCCGCCACCCCGAGGGAGGGTTCCCCGCGATGAAGATGGTCACCGCCATCATCAAGCCGTTCGTGCTGGAGGACGTGAAGGGCGCGCTCGAGCAGCTCGGCGTGCTCGGCATGACCGTGAGCGAGGTCCAGGGCTACGGCCGCCAGAAGGGCCACACCGAGGTCTACCGCGGCGCGGAGTACTCGGTGGACTTCGTTCCGAAGGTCCGCATCGAGGTCGTCACCGATGACCCCACCGCGGAGAAGGTCCTCGACGCCATCACCGAGACCGCCCGGACCGGCAAGATCGGTGACGGCAAGGTCTGGGTCACGACGGTCGAGACCGTGGTCCGCGTGCGCACCGGCGAGCGCGGGACCGACGCGCTCTAGTCCCCCCGGTGCCGGGCGCCGGGGTGGTCCTTCGACGGGGGACCACCCGGCGCCCGCGCGCCCGGGTCGGGCAACGGTGGGATGAACCGGCACGACGAGGACGGGGGGACGGGGCATGGTCGCTGCCGGATCATCCGGATCATCCGGAGCACAGAGCGCGCGCACCCGGCCCGCCGGCAACGGTGGCGGGGGTGCGCAGGACCTCGTGCGGGCCCGGACCGCCCTGATCTCCCCGCCCGCGGGCGCCCGGCGGCTCGGGCCCGCCGCCCTGCGCGAGGCCCTCGCGGAGCTGCATGACTTCTGGCTCTCGTCCCGGGCGTCCGCCGTCGGTGTCGGGGAGGGGACGGCGCTCGTGGCCGTGGGCGCGCTCGGTCGCCGCGAGCTCGCCCCGTTCTCGGACCTCGATCTGCTGCTCGTCCACGAGGGCGGGGGCCGGTCGAGCCGGACCGGGCGCGCCGAGGAGGTCGCCCGCATCGCCGACGCCATGTGGTACCCGCTGTGGGACGCGGGGATCGGGCTCGACCACTCCGTGCGCACCGTCGGCGAGGCCGTCGGCGTCGCCACCACCGACCTGCGGGTCGCGCTGGGGCTTCTCGAGGTCCGCTTGCTCGCCGGGGACCCCGAGCTCGCCGAGCGGCTCACCTCCTCGGCCCGACAGGCGTGGCGCGCCGGCATGCGCGGTCGCTTCGATGAGCTGGTCGAGACCACGCGCGCGCGGTGGGCGCGCTCGGGGGAGGTCGCCCACCGCGTGGAGCCCGACCTGAAGAATGGTCACGGCGGCCTGCGCGACGTGCAGCTCCTCGACGCCCTGTCCGCCGCCCAGCTCGTCGACCGCCCGGCCGTGGACGTGTGCTCGGCCCGCACACTCATGCTCGACCTGCGCACCGAGCTGCACCGTCGGGCCGGGCGGGCCCGCGACGTGATGCAGGCCCAGGACGCATTCGAGCTCGCCGGGGTGGACGAACTCGGCCTGGCCGATCGCTACGACCTGGCCCGGCGGCTCTCCGGCGCGGGCCGCACCGTCGTCTACGCCACCGACGTCGCCCTGCGCCTCGCGCGGGGCGCCCTGCCGCGCCGCGGCCTCGCGGCCCTGCGCCGAGGCCCCTCCCGCCGGCCGCTCGACGACGGCGTCGTGGAGCACGCGGGCGAGGTCGTTCTGGCGAAGGAGGCCCAGATCGCCCGCGATCCCGCGCTCGTGCTGCGCCTCGCGGCCACCGCCGCGCGCACCGGCCTACCGATGGCCGCCGGCACGCTGCGTCGCCTCGCCGACGCGGCTCCGGAGCTGCGGGAGCCGTGGCCCCGGGCCGCGCGCACCGAGCTGCTCGCCCTGCTCGGCAGCGGGACCGGGATGATCGACGTCGTGGAGGCCCTCGACCGCACCGGGCTGTGGGGCCGCTTCTTCCCCGAGTGGGGGGCCGTGCGGGACCTGCCGCCCCGCGACCGCCAGCACGTGTGGACCGTCGACCGCCACCTGGTCGAGGTCACCCGGCAGGCCTCGAGGCTGACCACGCGGGTGGCGCGGCCGGACCTGCTGCTGCTCGGGGCGCTCGTGCACGACATTGGCAAGGGCCGCGACGAAGACCATTCCGTGGTCGGCGCCGAGCTCGCGCGCCACATCGGCCGGCGCCTGGGTCTCTGGCCGGCCGACGTGGACCTCCTCTCCGCGGTGGTGCGCCACCACCTGCTCCTGCCGCACACGGCGTCGCGCCGCGACCCGGAGGATCCGGCGACGGTGCAGCGCGTCGTCGACACCCTCGACGGCGACCCGATGCTGCTGGAGCTGCTGCACGCCCTCGCCGAGGCCGACTCCCTCGGCACCGGGCCCGGCGTGTGGACGCCGTGGCGGGCCACGCTCATGGGCGACCTCGTGCGCCGCTGCCGGGTGGTGATGGCCGGCGACCCCGTCCCGGCGCCGGAGCCGCTGTCGGGCGCTCAGCTCGCGATGGCCCGCGCCGTGGCGGGCACCGGACGCCCGGACGTCGCCGTGGAGGGCGCCGAGGAGCTGACGACGGTGACGATGACCGTCGCCGCCCCCGACCGGCCCGGGCTCCTGTCGCGGGCAGCCGGCGTCCTCGCCCTGCACTCGCTGCAGGTGCACGCGGCGGTCCTCGCCGAGCACGACGGCGTCGCCGTGGACTGCTTCACCGTCTCGCCGCGGTTCGGGCGCCTGCCCGAGGCCTCGCTGCTGCGCGAGGACCTCATACGCGTCCTCACCGGCAACCTCGATCTGCCCGCGCGCCTGGCCGCCAAGGAGCGCGACTACGACCGCGCCGCGTCGGCCCCCGCACCCGTCCGGGTGCTGTGGTTCGACGACGAGGCGACGGGCGCGGTGGTGCTGGAGCTGCGCGCCGCCGACCGCATCGGTCTCCTGCACCGCGTTGCCGCCGCCCTCGAAGGCGAGGGACTCGACGTGCGGTGGGCGCGGGTGTCGACGCTCGGCTCGTCGGTCGTGGACGCGTTCTGCCTCGAGACCTCCGCCGAGGGCGGCCTGGACCCGGCCCTGCGCGGCCGCGTCGAGGACGCGGTGGTGGCGGCGACCTCGGTCGGCCGTGCGGAGGGTCAGGCGGTGCCGGACGGACCGAGCGCCAACGGCTGAGCGCATGGCAGGCAGTTACCCAAGATCGTGAGCGGGATGTTCATGTCTCTCGACGGGGTGGTCCAGGACGACGACTGGCAGTTCGCCTACGCCCGAGGGGGGCGCCCGCCGGAGCGACCAGTTGCGTTACTTCGCCGGAGCGATCCGGGCGCAGGAGGGCAGCCTGTCCCAGATCGACGAGGACACGATCGCCTATCCCTTCCACGAGCCCCTCGGCGTCGGGCAGATCATTCCGTGGAACTTCCCGATCCTGATGGTCAGGCGGTCGCCGACTCACCGCGGGCGAGGGCCCAGGCCAGGACGGCGAGGGCGATGACCATCCAGGTGAGGAGGTAGGTGAAGGCGACGGTGGGGCTGGTGACGGTGTAGAGCAGGCCGGCGACGGCGCTGGAGGCGAGGTTGCCGACGGCTTGGACGGTGGCGAGCAGCCCGAACGCTGAGCCTCGGACGTTCTCCGGGGCGATGGCGGCGGCGGCGGCGTGCTCGGCGGTCTCGGCGCATCCGATCCCGATTCCGGCCAGCGCGAACGCGACCCCGAGCAGGGCGATTACGGGTCCGATGAGGGCGAACAGGATGTAGGCCATCCCGAACGCGGCGACCCCGGCCGCGGTGACCAGCAGCGGCCCGCGGCGCCCGAGCTTGTCCGATAGGCCCCCGGCGGGGAACGAGGCGAGCGTGGCGGTCACGTTGTAGACGACGTAGAGCGCGATCCCGATCTGGGTGGCGGCCTGGATGCCGCGGCTGGGGGCGAGCAGGTCGGTAGCCCGCAGGATGAGCAGGGTCGCGGCGACGTTGCCGACCTCGAACGCGGTGAACCCCGCGATGACCCGCCCCAGCTGCCCTTGCAGGACCGGGCGGACCCGGAACCGCAGCTTGCGCCGTTCGATGGTCTTGGGGAGCTTGGCTTGGCGGATGGCGTAGACGATCGCGACGGCGGCCATCACGCCGGGGATGACCGAGAGCAGGATTGCGGTCCGCACCGACAACAGCGACACCAGCCCGAGGGCCAGCAAGGGGCCGACGATGGCGCCGAGGTTGTCCATGGTGCGCTCGAACCCGTAGGCCCGTCCGTAAGCATGGGCGGGCACCACGTCGGCGAGCAGCGCGTTGCGGGCCGGGACCCGAAGTCCTCGGGCCGCCCACGCCGCTCCACGCAGGACACCGGCCTGGACCACGGAGGTGGTCAGCCCGATGAGGGAGGACAGGACCGCAGTGGTGGTGTAGCCGCCGACCGCGACCGCTCGGCGGCGCTGCGGGCCGTCCGAGAGCGCCCCTCCGACGAACCGGCCCGCACCGGCCAGCCCTTCGGAGATGCCCTCGACCAGTCCGAGTGCGGCGGCCGGCGCCCCGAGGGTCGTGGTGACGAAGCTGGGAATCAGCGCGGTGGGGATCTCGTGGCCGACGTCGGCGAGGAAGCTGGCGGTGCCGATGCCTCCGACGCCAGGGGTGAGTCAGGGCCGGCGCTCGGCCGCCGCGTCGTCGGTCTGCTGATCCCGCATGCGCGCGAGGGAACCCCTTCGGACGCCGGGGTCATCGCGGTCGCCGATCGACGATGTAGATCGCCGTCTTGCCCATCTCGGCTCCGTAGCTCTACGCTTACGTTCGTGTCGGGTTACGGAGAACGGTTGGGGTTGCTCGGCGACCCGACCCGGCGCGCCATCTTCGAGTTGCTCGCCCGTGGGTCTCACTCGGTGGGAGAACTGGCCGAGCAACTGCCGATCAGCCGTCCCGCGGTGTCGCAGCACCTGCGTGTGCTGCGAGACGGGGGGCTGGTGATCAGTCACCCGGAGGGCACCCGCCGGGTCTATCGCCTCAACCCCGAGGGCGTGACCGCGCTCCGAGCCTGGCTCGACGGCGTCTGGGTTGACGCCCTCGCCGGTTTCCACAAGGCCGCCGAGGTGGCCGCTCCCGATCCCGAACAGGAGCCTCCATGACCACGCCCTCCTCGCCGGCACCCACGTCGGCGCCGATCCCGTCCATCACCGGCACCGCCACCGTCGGTGTCCCCATCGAGACGGCGTTCACGGTGTTCACCGGGTCATTCGACAGCTGGTGGCCCCACCAGTTCCACATCGGGCAGGCCGAGGTCGACCAGGTAGTCCTCGAAACCCACGAGGGCGGGCGCTGGTACGAGCGCGGCGTGGACGGCAGCGAGTGCGATTGGGGCCGGGTCCTGGTCTGGGACCCACCGCAGCGGGTGGTGTTCACCTGGCAGATCAACGGTTCCTGGCAGTTCGACCCCGACCCGGCGCACGCCAGCGAGATCGATGTCCGCTTCGTCGCCGACGGGCCCGAGCAGACCACCGTCGAAGTCGAGCACCGTGCCTTCGAACGGCTCGTCGGCGGCCAGGACGTTCGCGACACGATCACCGGCGGCGGAGGCTGGGCCCTGCTGCTCGACGGCTTCGCCACCGCCGTCGCCGAGAGCCAGAGGCAGCGGTGAGCCCGCTCCGCCGCATCCCCCCAGCGCGCACTCTGCACCGTCTGCACCGAGAGTAGCCCGGCGATGAATCTGATGCACTTGGCCCGAGCAGAGCGGTCCGACCTGGCCACGCTCCTGCGGGGCCTGACCCCACAGCAGTGGGAGGCCCCCTCGCTGTGCGCGGACTGGCGGGTCAGAGACGTCGTCGCGCACATGCTCAGCTACGAAGAGCTCGACACGCTCGGGCTGGCGCGGCGCTTCGCGCGGGGCCGGATGCTGTTCGACCGGACCAACGCCGTCGGCGTGGCCGACTACGCCGACCACAGCCCCCAGCAGCTGCTCGAGCTCCTCGAGCGCAGCCAGGAGCCGCGCGGGCTCACCGCGGGGTTCGGCGGCCGCATCGCCCTGGTCGACGGGATGATCCACCAGCAGGACATCCGCCGGCCCCTTGGCATCCTCCGCGACATCCCCGCGGAGCGGCTCGCGCCCGCGCTGGACTTCGCCCGCACCGCGCCAACGATCGGCGCGTTCTGGCGAATCCGGGGCCTACGCCTCACGGCCACCGACCTCGACTGGGCCGCCGGCCGCGGCACCGACGTCCATGGCACCGCCGAAGCACTGCTCCTGGCCCTCGCCGGCCGTCGCGGCGTCGTCGAGGAGCTCTCGGGCCCTGGCCAGGCCGAGCTCACCAGACGCATCGGAGCATGACGAGGTCGCGGCCCCAGGGCATGTTGGACCGTTGTCCGGCCCGCCGCGTCTCGGGATGATGCGGCCGTCGATCCCTGGTGAGGGAGGTGCGCCGGTGCTAGCCGTCGGGCAGTTCTCCACCCTCGGCCCCTCGCACCTCGACGTCCTCGTGATCACTGTCCTCGGCGGCGCGGCGTTGATCGTGCTGGGCCGGCGCGCGGACCCGAGTGTCACTGGGTGGGTGAGCCGGGTCCTGGCTGTGGCCGTCCTCGCTGTCAACGCCTTTTCCGAGATCCGCCTGCTGGATCCGGCGCACCTCGCGCACACGGTGCCGTTGGAGCTGTCCGACATCGCCCCGTACTTCGCGTCGTGGGCATTGTGGTCGCGAAGCCAGTGGGCGTTCGGACTGACCTACTTCTGGTGTTTGACCCTGAGCTCGCAGGCGTTGATCACGCCGGCCCTGGCGGGGCCGGACTTCCCCAGCGTGAATTTCCTGGTGTTCTTCGCCAACCACGTGCTCGTGGTGTGGGCCGCGATCTTCCTGACATGGGGGCTCCGGATGCGGCCGCGCTGGCGCGACTACGGGATCACGGTCGCGGCCACCTTCTGCTGGGCGGTCCCGACCGGAATCTTCAACGCCCTCGCCGGAACCGACTACGGCTATCTCAACGCCAAGCCCCCGGCGGCGTCGCTGCTGGACGCGCTCAGCCCGTGGCCGCTCTACCTCGTGGAGGAGGTCGCCGTGGTCCTGGTCGTCTGGGCGCTCATGACGGTGGCCTGGACGCGGAACCGAAGAACGACCCCGGCGACGAATGCGGTCGCCGAGCACGGGTGACCGTGTCATCCCCGAGCGGTCGGCCGTCTGCTCGAGGACGTGGCGGCCCGGATGAGGTCATGCGGGTGCGCAGACCCGCAACCCGAAGGCCCGCGCTGCGTCGCCCAGCCGAAGGTCGTAGGCGAGGACCTCGTCGACGCCGAGCCGGATCGCGGTGGCGAGGCGGAGGGCGTCGACTCGTCCTCGGCCACCAGCAGCTTCGCCGCCGCCGAGGTGTCGAGGTAGGCGCTCACCGCTCCGCACGCGGCTCGTCGAGCACCTCGGCGGTGGCGCGCTCACGCGTCACCCAGGGCACGCGGAGAAGCCGCCGCGTCGCCGGCCGGGGCGCACGCAGCTCTCGGTGCGCAACCCTACGGGCCGTGATTTCCTCCTCCTGCACAGCTGTAGCAGTCGTAGCAACTGCGAGGTCCCCGACGAGAGCCCCGGCGGGATCCCGTGCGCACGACGTGCCCGGTTAGGGTGGAGGCTCGTCCTCGGCTCCTCCGCCGAGGCTCCCCGCACCGCCGGAAGACCGAGGAGTGCGAGCTCCGTGTTCGACACGCTGTCCGACCGTCTCACGTCGGTCCTCTCCGATCTCCGCGGCAAGGGTCGGCTCTCCGAGACCGACATCGACACCACCTGCCGCGAGATCCGGATCGCGCTGCTCGAGGCCGACGTCGCGCTCCCCGTGGTGCGCGCCTTCGTCGCGCAGGTCAAGGAGCGGGCGAAGGGGTCGGAGGTCTCCGAGGCGCTCAACCCGGCCCAGCAGGTCGTCAAGATCGTCAACGAGGAGCTGGTCGGCATCCTCGGCGGGGAGACCCGCCGCCTGCGCTTCGCCAAGACCGCCCCGACGGTGATCATGCTCGCCGGGCTGCAGGGCTCGGGCAAGACGACCCTCGCGGGCAAGCTCGCCCGCTGGCTCAAGGTGCAGGGCCACACCCCGCTGCTCGCCGCCTGTGACCTCCAGCGGCCCAACGCGGTCACCCAGCTCCAGATCGTGGGGCAGCGCGCTGAGGTCGAGGTGTTCGCCCCCGAGCCCGGGAACGGCGTCGGGGACCCGGTCGACGTCGCCCGCCGCGCCGTCGCCGACGCGCGCGCACGCCAGTACGACGTCCTCGTGGTCGACACCGCGGGCCGCCTCGGCGTCGACGCCGAGCTCATGGCGCAGGCCGCGGACATCCGCGACGCCGTGTCGCCCGACGAGACGCTCTTCGTCGTCGATGCCATGATCGGCCAGGACGCCGTGGCCACGGCCGAGGCGTTCCGCGACGGCGTCGGCTTCTCCGGCGTGGTCCTGACCAAGCTCGACGGCGACGCCCGCGGTGGTGCGGCGCTCTCGGTCCGCCACGTCACCGGGCAGCCCATCCTCTTCGCCTCCAACGGCGAGCGCCTCGACGAGTTCGACGTCTTCCACCCCGACCGGATGGCCTCGCGCATCCTCGGGATGGGCGACGTCCTCACCCTCATCGAGCAGGCCGAGCAGGCGTTCGAGGAGGGCCAGGCCGAGGCCGCCGCGGCGAAGATGGGCTCGGGCGAGCTGACCCTCGAGGACTTCCTCGAGCAGATGATGGCCGTGCGCCGAATGGGGCCGATCGCCAACATCCTCGGCATGCTCCCTGGTGCCGCGGGGATGAAGGAGCAACTCGAGGGGGTCGACGAGCGCCAGCTCGACCGCGTGCAGGCGATCATCCGCGGCATGACGCCGGCCGAGCGCGCCGACCCGAAGATCATCAACGGGTCACGCCGCCTGCGCATCGCCAACGGCTCCGGCGTCGGGGTCACCGACGTGAACCAGCTGGTGGAGCGGTTCTTCGAGGCGCGCAAGATGATGAAATCGATGGCCGGCCAGATGGGCCTCTCCGGTGGGCGCAAGGCGGGTGCGCGCAAGGCGGCGCGCCTGGCGACGAAGGGCAGGAAGGGCCTGAAGGCCGGCAAGTCCATGCCCGCGATCCCGGGCATGGCGGCCGAGAGCACCGGTGGCCGGGGTGCGAACGGCGATGACGCCGCGACCGGTCGATACGCGACGCCGGGCCTCAACCAGCTCCCGCCCGGGCTCGCGGGTCTCGATCAGCTGCCGCCTGGCTTCGACCCCGGAGCGCTGACCTTCGGTGGCGGTGGCGGTGGCGGTGGCGGTGGCGGTGGCGGCGCTGGTCGCGGTGGCGGGAACGGCTCCGGCGGGGGCAAGAAGGGCTCGAAGAAGCGCAAGAAGTGACCGCGGGGGAGCGGCTCCCGCTGCATCTGCGCGCGGTCCAGATCGACGGGCGCGACGCCGACCCGAACGAGCCGCGCGATCTGTGGGTGGACGGGTCGGGCTTGATCTCGCGCGAACCGGTGCCGGGCGCGGAGACGCTGCCCGCGGACTTCGTGCTCCCCGGGCTCGTCGACGCCCACTGCCACGTCGGCATCGGCGCCGAGGGTCCGGTGGACCTCGAGACCGCCCGCGGTCAGGGGCACGTCGACGCCGCGTCGGGCGCGGTCCTGCTGCGCGACTGCGGCAGCCCGATCGACACCCGCCCGCTCGACGACGACCCGGCGATGCCCGAGATCCTCCGCGCCGGCCGGCACCTCGCCCGGCCGAAGCGCTACATCCGCGGCCTGCCGATCGACCTCGAGCCCGACGAGCTGCCCGCCGCCGTGGCCGCCGTGGCCCGCGAGAACCCCTGGGTGAAGCTGATCGGCGACTGGATCGACCGCGGCGAGGGCGACCTCGCCCCGCTGTGGCCCGACGCGGTGCTCGTCGAGGCGATCGCCGCCGCCCACGCCGAGGGCGCCCGGGTGACCGCGCACGTCTTCGGCGAGGACGCCCTCCCGGGGCTGCTCGCCGCGGGCATCGACGGTATCGAGCACGGCACCGGCCTCACCGACGCGACCGTGGCGACGATGGCCGCGCAGGGCACCGCCCTTGTCCCCACCCTGATCAACGTCGAGAACTTCCCCGGTTTCGCCGCGGCGGCGGGGGAGCGGTTCCCCCGCTACGGCGCCCACATGCGCGACCTGCACGCCCGGGCGGGCGCGCGGATCGGCGCCGCGATCGAGGCCGGCGTGCCGGTGTACGCGGGGACCGACGCCGGCGGCGGCGTCGCGCACGGGCGTCTCGTCGACGAGATCGAGGCCCTGGCCGCGGTCGGGCTCGGGACGGTCGAGGCCCTCGCCGCCGCCGGCTGGGCCGCCCGGGCCTGGCTCGACCGTCCCGCGCTGGGCCACGGCGCACCCGCCGACCTCGTGATCCTCGACTCCGATCCGCGCGCCGACCCCGGGGTGCTGCGCCGCCCCGTCGCCGTGCTCCGCCGTGGTGTCCGCTTGGCCGGCACCCCGTGAGCAGCGGATGAGCACGCTCGACCTCAACGCCGACCTCGCCGAGGGTTTCGGGGTCTGGTCGCTCACCGACGACGACGCGCTCCTCGGCGTCGTGACCTCGGCCAACGTGGCCTGCGGCTTCCACGCCGGGGACCCGGCCACGATGCGCCGGGTGTGCGCGCAGGCCGCCGCGCGGGGGGTGCGGATCGGGGCGCAGGTGTCCTACCGCGACCTCGCGGGCTTCGGTCGCCGCTTCGTCGACGCCGACCCCGACGAGCTCGCCGCCGACCTGCTCTACCAGGTCGGGGCGCTCGCGGCGATGGCCCGGGCGGCGGGCACCGGCGTGGCGTACCTCAAGCCACACGGCGCGCTCTACAACGCCGTGGTGCACCACGACGCCCAGGCGCGGGCGGTCGTCGACGCCGCGCTGGCCGCCGGCGGGATGCCGGTGCTCGGCCTGCCCGGGTCGCGGCTGCTCGCCCGCGCGGGCGAGGCCGGACTCGACGCCGTGGGGGAGGCGTTCGGCGACCGCGGGTACACCCCGGAGGGCACGCTGGTGCCCCGGAGCGAGCCCGGCGCGCTGCTGACAGACGCCGACGCCGTGGTCGAGCGGGCCCTGCGGCTGGCCCGCGACGGCGTCGTCGTGGCGGTCGACGGGACGGAGGTCGACGTGCACGCCCGGTCGCTGTGCCTGCACGGGGACACCTCCGGGGCGGTCGAGGCGGCCCGTCGCGTGGCGGCGGCCCTCGACGAGGCCGGCGTCGACCTGGCGCCCTTCGCCCCCGCGGCCTGAGCCCCCGTCGGGAGTGTCTGGCACAATCGACGAGTTGTCGCGACCGGGCTCGGTCACCCTCTCCCAGGCCGCGACGCCAGACATGCGGGCACACCGCCGGGTCCCCACCCCCGGTGCGCGGAGCCCGGGCACCGGCAGGACCCGAACGAGGAGCACCTGAAGAGCAGTGGCCGTCAAGATCAAGCTGGCCCGCATGGGCAAGATCCGTGAGCCGCACTACCGGATCGTCATCGCCGACGCCCGCAACCGTCGCGACGGTCGGGTGATCGAGACCATCGGCGAGTACCACCCGAAGAGCGAGCCGAGCGACATCCGCATCGACTCCGAGCGCGCGCAGTACTGGCTCGGGGTCGGCGCGATCCCCACCGAGCCCGTGCACAGCCTGCTGAGGGTCACCGGGGACTGGCAGAAGTTCAAGGGCCTCGCCGGGGCCGAGGGCCGGCTGAAGCCGCAGCCGGAGAAGGTCGACAAGCAGGCCCGGTTCAACGCCGCGCTGGCGCAGGTCAGCGGCGGCTCCGGCCAGTGACCAGCCACCGGTGAGTGACCTCGCCGAGGCCCTCGAACACCTCGTGCGCGGGATCGTCACCAACCCGGACGAGGTGTCGGTCGAGCTCGTCACCAACCGCAAGGGCCGCACGCTGGAGGTCCGGGTGCACCCGGACGACCTCGGCAAGGTGATCGGTCGCGGCGGGCGCACGGCCACGGCGCTGCGCACCGTCATCGGCGGCGTCGGCGGGCGCGGCGTACGGGTCGACGTGGTCGACACCGACCGCTGAACCGCTCCGAGAACGTGCTGCCCGTGCCGCCCGCCCCGCACCGCACGCCCGACGACCCGGCCGGTGCACGCCCCGAGCGCGTCGTCGGTCGGGTCGTGAAGGCCCACGGCCTGCGCGGCGAGCTCGTGGTCGAGCCGCGCACGGACAACGTCGCCGAGCGCTTCGCCCCCGGGGTCGTGCTCGACGTGCGCGCCCGGGCGAGGGCACCCGAGCACCCGCCCACCGTCACCGTCGCCGCCGCCCGCGGGCATGCCGACCGCCTCCTGGTCACCGTCCAGGAGGTCGCCGACCGCGACGGCGCCGACGCCCTGCGCTCCGCCCTGCTCACCGCGCCCGTCCTCGAGGCCGCGCCCGACGATCCCGACGAGTTCCACGACCATCAGCTCGAGGGGCTCGCGGCCGTGCTCACCGACGGGACGGTGCTCGGCTCGGTCGTCGACGTCCTGCACGGCGGCGGCGGCGAGCTGTTGGTCGTCGCGCGGGACGGGGGCGGGGAACTGCTCGTGCCCTTCGTCGCCGCGATCGTCCCCGAGGTCGACGTCGCGGGCGGCCGGGTCGTCCTCGACCCACCGGAGGGTCTGCTCGACCCCTGAGGGTCGAGGTCACTCGCCCGGGTCCTCGTCGGCGGGCACGCCGACCGACAGCACCCCGGCGACCTCCGAGAGCTCGCCGGTCAGCGGCGGCAGGGGCCCGCGGCCCAGCAGGGACAGGGTGACCGAGGCCGTGGGACCCGGACCCGCGCCGGCCGCGCGGCCGTCGGTGGTGTCCTCGCGGTCCTCGCGGTCCACGCGCATCCCCGCGACGGCGAAGCCGCGCTCGGTGCAGATGGTGAGCACGACCCGCAGGACGCCCAAACCGTCGGTGTAGAGCACGTGCAGCGGGCGCGGCGACGAGGAGGAACGCGCCAGGCGCCTCGCCAGCGGCCGGTAGCCCCGGGTGATCAGGTAGTGCGCCGCGACGCCGGCGGTCGCCAGCACCGGGAGTCCCGCGCCCGCGGCCGTCCCCACGGCGGCCGCCACCCACACCGTCGCGGCCGTCGTCAGCCCGCGCACCGCGTCGCGGCGCACGAAGATGAGCCCCGCGCCGATGAAGCCGATCCCCGACACGATCTGGGCGGCGAGCCGGGAGGGGTCGAGGGAGACGCGGTCGGCGTCGAGCAGGTCGACGAACCCGTACTTCGAGATCAGCATGAACGCCGCCGACCCCACCCCGACGAGCGTGTGGGTGCGCAGGCCGGCGCTCTTCGCGGCGAGCTCGCGCTCGACCCCGACGAGCGTGCAGAGCACAAGCGCGACGACCAGCGGCGCGAGCAGCCGCCACTGCCCGCCCCACGACCACAGCTCCGGCACCGCCGACCTCCGCTCTCCGCATGCCCGACGCCACCGCCGACGGCTCCCGCGGGGCAGGATCCGGGGGTGCGCATCGACGTGGTCACGATCTTCCCCCGCTACCTCGTCCCGCTCGAGGAGGCCCTCCTGGGCCGGGCGCAGCGGGCCGGACGGATCGACCTGCGCGTGCACGACCTGCGGCGGTGGGCCTCGGGGGTCCACAAGGCCGTCGACGACTCCCCCTACGGGGGCGGGCCCGGCATGGTGATGGCCGCTCCGGTCTGGGGCGCCGCGCTCGACGAGATCACCGGCTCGCACGATCCCGGCGGAACCGGGGGGACGACGCCGCGACTGCTCGTCCCCACGCCCGCCGGGCCGACACTGACCCAGGAACGCGCCGCGCGGTGGGCGCGGGAGCCGTGGCTGGTCATCGCGTGCGGCCGCTACGAGGGCATCGACGCCCGGGTCACCGAGGACGCGGCCCGCCGGATGCCCGTCGAGGAGATCTCGCTGGGCGACTACGTGCTCGCCGGCGGTGAGGTGGCCGCCCTCGTCGTGGTGGAGGCCGTGACGCGGCTGCTGCCCGGGGTGCTCGGCAACCCCGCGTCGGCCGAGCTCGACAGCTTCTCCGACGGGCTGCTCGAGGCCCCCGCCTACACCCGCCCCGAGCAGTGGCGAGGGCTCGCCGTCCCGGAGGTGCTGCGGGGCGGTGACCACGGGGCGATCGCCCGATGGCGGCGCGACCGGTCGCTGGAGCGGACGGCGGCCGTGCGCCCGGAACTGCTCGAGGCCCTCGTCGCCGACCTCGGCGAGGAGGCCCTCGACGCCCGCGACCGCGAGGTGCTCGGGTGGACCGAGGACCGAGCCCGTCCACCCGGGCGGCCGGGCGCACCGTCGCGTCTGGCAGACTGAACCGGTTGCCCCGGACGGCGACGGCCGGGACGGCCGTCGATCGGTCCGTGTGCCCACGATCCGACCCGGTCGGCACGCGGCGGCGGTGTCCGCCAGCGCGGACTCCCTGTGCGAGCCGACCCGTGAGACCCGCGAGGACGACACGATGAACGCCCTGGACGCTTTCGACGCGCAGTCGCTGCGCACGGACATCCCCCCGTTCCGGCCGGGGGACACCGTCAAGGTGCACGTCCGGGTCATCGAGGGTTCACGCTCTCGTGTACAGATCTTCCAGGGCGTGGTGATCCGCCGCCATGGGGGAGGTGTCCGCGAGACGTTCACCGTCCGCAAGGTCTCCTTCGGCGTCGGGGTGGAGCGCACCTTCCCTGTGCACACCCCCAACATCGCCCAGATCGAGGTGGTCACGCGCGGTGACGTCCGCCGGGCCAAGCTCTACTACCTCCGCGATCTGCGCGGGAAGGCGGCGAAGATCCGCGAGAAGCGCGAGACGCCGTCGGCCTCCTGAGCCGGTCGATCCCGCGACGCGACGTCTCCTAATCTGAACCGCGTGCCTTCCCCCCACGAGCACGGTCGGCCTTCTCGGCACACGTCGCCGACGGATGACGACGCCGGCGAGCCCGACCCCCGGGGAGGGCGCGCCCCCTACGGCCGGACGACGCGGGCGGGTTACACGTACGACCCGGCGTCGTACGGCGGCACCGCCTACAACCCCCCGGCGCCCGGTGCGGGAGCGCCCTTCCCCCCCCGCGCGGGCAGGGAGGCCGCTGGCGGGGAGGCACCGAACGGTCGACCGCGACCCGACGCCCTCGGTTCCCACGGGCCCACCGCTCCCCCTGGCCGGCGGCCACCCGCGGGACCCCGCCCGCACGTCCCGGCGGTCGGTCCGCGTCCGTCCGGTCCCCCCGCCCCCGACGCGCCGCGCGTCGGGGGCCCCGACGCCCAGTCCTCCACGTCGGGGCCCTCCACCTCGGGGCCCTCCACGTCGGGCACCCCCCGGGGCTCCGGGTGGCTGCCCGGCGCCGCCTCCGGCACCGCTGCGCGCCGCGCCGCGGGTCGACCGGACCGGGCCCGGATGGCGGAGGACGAGCCCGGCGAGGAGCACGGTCTCGCCGGCGACGCCGACGACGCCGACGACGACGCCGACGACGTCGCCGACGAGATCGACCCCGACGACGGGGCTCCCCCTCGCGGCCCGAAGAAGCGCAAGGGATCGTTCTGGCGCGAACTGCCGCTGCTCATCGTCGTGGCCCTCGTCCTGACGTTCGTGATCCAGACCTTCGTCGCCCGGATCTACGTGATCCCGTCGGCGTCGATGGAGCAGACCCTGCACGGCTGCAGCGGGTGTACCAACGACCGCGTTGCCGTGGACAAGGTGACCTACCGCGTCACCGACCCCGCCCCCGGCGACGTCGTCGTGTTCCGCGGTCCTCCCGCGTGGCGGGCGAACGAGGAGGTGGCGACCGACCAGCCGTCGGGGAACGCGCTGGTCCGCGGCGCCACCGACGCCCTCTCGCTGGTGGGCCTCGCCTCGCCGAACGAGAAGGACTTCGTCAAGCGGGTGATCGCCGTGGGGGGCCAGGCCGTCGCCTGCTGCGACCCGCAGAACCGCGTCACCGTGGACGGCCGGCCGCTCGCTGAGTCCTATCTCTACTTCCAGTCCGGCACGCCTCCCGCGCAGGAGCCATTCGCGCCGGTCGTGGTGCCCCAGGGGCAGCTGTGGGTCATGGGCGACAACCGCAACAACTCGGCCGACGCACGGTTCCACGGCCCGATCGGGGTCACCGACGTGATCGGGAAGGCGCGGGTGGTGGTGCTCCCCGTGCCCCGCTGGGGCACGGTGCCGTCCGTCGACCCGCAGGCGCAGCCCAGTGCCCTCGGGGCCCCGGGCTGGACGGCGCCGGCGCTGGGTGGCACCGCCCTGCTCCTCGCGGTGCCGGTCGTCGGGCTCCGGCGTCGCCGTCGGCTCCGGCCGCCCTCCGAGCACGAGCGCTGCCGCGACCCCGGACCGGGCGGAGGACGCTGCGGGGGACGGGGCACGTGACGCGCGGCCCCGCGTGTGCCGCCGGCCCGCCGTCCCGCGTCCCGTCGCGGGCGCGTCGCTCACCTCGCCGGCGGGTCGCCCTGCCCCCGCGCAGTGGTCCCCAGCCCCCGCGCGCGATCGTCCGGTGGTCCACCGAGTCGTGGGCGCTGCAGTCGGCCCTGGAACGGCACGGTCTCGGGCCCGTCGCGGGGGTCGACGAGGCCGGCCGCGGGGCGTGCGCCGGACCCCTCGCGATCGCCGCGTGCATCCTGCGACCCGGGGACGCGAAGCGTTTGGACGGCCTCACCGACTCCAAGTTGCTCGTGCCCGAGGAGCGGGAACGACTCGCAAGGATCATCGTCCGCCGGGCCGTGGACCACTGTGTCGTCCTCGTCGACCCGCCGGAGGTCGACCGCCGCGGCGTGCACGCCGCCAACATCGACGGGATGCGCCGGGCCGTGGCCCGCCTCGGGGTGCGGCCGGGCTACGTGCTCACGGACGGCTTCGCCGTGTCCGGGTTCGGCGTGCCCGCCCTCGCCGTGCCCAAGGGCGATCTCGCCGCGGCCTGCGTCGCGGCCGCGTCCATCCTGGCCAAGGTGACCCGGGACGGGCTCATGACGGCCCTGCACGCCCGGCGGCCCGAGTACGGGTTCGACGTCCACAAGGGCTACTGCACCCCGACGCATGCTGCCGCCCTCGAGCGCCACGGCCCGAGCCCGGACCACCGTTACAGCTTCGTGAACGTGGTCGGCGCCGCTCGCCTCCCCGATGAGCTCCGGGACGGGGCGGGCCCTGGTGAGGGCGACGGCGTGGGCCACAATGGGCACGACACGAGGCCGGACCCGGACCGGGACGCGGAGGGGGGAGACGCGCGATGAGCGCCGAGGATCTCGAGAAGTACGAGACCGACATGGAGCTGTCGTTGTACCGGGAGTACCGCGACATCGTCGGGCAGTTCTCCTACGTGGTGGAGACCGAACGCCGCTTCTACCTGGCCAACTCGGTGGACGTCGCCGTCCGCAACGCCGACGGCGAGGTCTACTTCGAGGTGCGGATGTCCGACGCCTGGGTCTGGGACATGTACCGGCCCGCGCGCTTCGTCAAGAACGTCCGCGTCGTGACGTTCAAGGACGTCAACGTCGAGGAGCTCGACAAGCCTGACCTGCGCCTGGACGAGGGCCCGTTCTCCGGCTGACCTGTTCTCCCGATATCCCGTCACGCCCCCCGGACGCTGGGCCGACCGGCGGATGTGGTGCCTCCGTCCGGAGCTCCGCCCCGCGGCGCTGTCCACAGCGACGTCGGAACGGCCGGATCCGTCCACAGCCCTCCCCACCGTGATGCGGGTCCTCCGGTCGTCCCGCGCGAGGGTGGTCCCGGGCGCACCGCACCGGGTCGCCCGAGGAGCTCGGGAGGCGGCGTGGCGGCGGGACCGACGACGGGAGGCCGGGGCACACCGCCTCGGGGCGGGGTGGCCACCCCCGCCGAACGGGCAGGGGCGCCCGCGGCTGCCGCTGCGGCGAAGGACGTGCTGGGCCGGCGCGGGGAGGACCTGGCCGTCGAGTACCTCACGGCATGCGGCCTGGTCGTGCTCGACCGCAACTGGCGGCGGCGCGAGGGCGAGCTCGACATCGTGGCGACGGACCGGTCGCGCCTGGTCGTGATCGAGGTCAAGACGCGATCGGGCCACGGCTACGGCTTGCCGGCCGAGGCGGTGACCCCGGCCAAGGCGGCCCGCATCCGCCGACTCACCCAGGCTTGGCTCGCCGAGCACCGGGTGCGGTGGTGCGAGATCCGGTTCGACGTCGTCGCCGTCCTGGCCCCACCGGACCGCGAGCCGACCGTGGAGCACTACGAGGGGGCGTTCTAGCCGTGGCGCTCGCGTGTGCGTGGTCGATCGGTCTGCGGGGTCTCGAGGGCGAGGTCGTGGAGATCGAGGCCGATATCGGGACCGGGCTGCCCGGGGTGGCCCTGGTCGGGCTGCCCGACGCGGCGCTGCACGAGTCACGCGACCGGGTGCGCGCGGCGGTGGTCAACTCCGGGGAGACGTGGCCCGCGCGCCGGGTGACCCTCGCGCTCTCGCCCGCGACGTTGCCGAAGCAGGGCAGCGGGTACGACGTGGCCCTCGCGTGCGTGGTGCTCGCAGCGGCCCGCTCGGTGCCCCCGAGCCCGTTGCACGACACCGTCCTGCTCGGGGAGCTCGCGCTCGACGGGCGGGTCCGCGCCGTCCGGGGCGTGCTGCCCTGCCTGCTCGCCGCGCGGCGCGCGGGCATGCGCCGTGCGGTCGTCCCGATCGGCGCGCTGGAGGAGGCCGCCGTCGTCGACGGCATCGAGGTGCTCGGGGCCGAGAACCTGCGTGACGTCCTGGCCTGGCTGCGGGGAGCCGCGCACCGGCTGCACACGGCCACGACGCCGCCCCGACGGTCGCCGTTGCCGCCGGAGGACCTCGCCGACGTCGTCGGGCAGCAGCAGGCGCGACGGGCCGTCGAGGTGGCGGCGGCGGGGGGGCACAACCTGCTGCTGCTCGGGCCGCCCGGGGCGGGCAAGACGATGCTCGCCCGCAGGCTCGTCGGGATCCTGCCCGACCTCGAGGTCGAGGAGGCCCTGCAGGTCGCCGCCGTGCGCTCGCTCGCGGGCGCGGTGGACCCCGACGAGACGCTGCCCACCACCCGACCCTTCGTCGCCCCGCACCACAGCCTCTCGGTCGCGGCCGTGGTCGGGGGCGGCTCGGGACTCGCCCGGCCCGGGGCCGTGTCGCTCGCGCACCGCGGAGTGCTCTTCCTGGACGAGGTGGCGGAGTTCGGGCCGCAGCTGCTGGAGACGCTGCGCACACCGCTGGAGGAGGGCGAGGTGCGCCTCGCCCGCAAGGACGGCGTGGTCTGCTACCCCGCACGCTTCCAGCTCGTCATGGCGTCCAACCCGTGTCCCTGCGCCCCGGCACTGCCCACGAGCTGCGAGTGCACGTCGGTGGAGCTGCGGCGCTACCGCACGCGCCTGTCCGGGCCCCTGCTCGACCGCGTCGACCTGCGGGTGACCCTTCAGCCGGTTTCCTGCCTCACGGGTGGGGTCGACGACGCCGGGGACCCCACTGACCCGGCGGTACCGGAGAACACCGCCACCGTGCGGGCCCGGGTGGTCCGGGCGCGCGAGGCCGCCCGCGACCGGTGGACGGGCACCGGGTGGCTCTGCAACGCCGACGTACCGGGCCCCGCGCTGCGCCGGCGCGATCCCCTGCCGCGCGATGTGACCGCCGAGCTCGACACACAGTTGCGACACGGCCTCATCACCGCTCGCGGCGTCGACCGGACGCTGCGGGTCGCGTGGACGACCGCCGATCTGCGCGGCGCCGCGCGCCCCGGCACCGACGACGTGCACGAGGCCCTCACGCTCAAGGTCGCGGCGGCATGATCCTGGACTTGTTCGCGGCCGACTCGAACGCCGACCCCGTCCCGGGGCCCGCCGCCGACGAGGTGCGCCTCGCCCGTGCCTACCTCACCCGCGTCGCCGAGCCGACCGTCCCCGCCTTGACCGCGTTGGTCAGTGAGGTCGGGCCGGTGGAGGCCGCGCGTCGGGTCCGCGCCGGGGAGGGGCTCACCGAGCACGTCGATTCGGCCACGCGCGCCCGCCGGCACACGGACCGGGCCGAGGCGGATCTCGAGATCGCCGCGGCGCGCGGCGGTCGGCTCGTCGTGCCCGAGGACCCGGACTGGCCGCACGTCGCCCTGCGGGCCTTCGACGGCGTCGGCGCCCGCGACAGCCGGCTCGGCCTCGCGCCGCCGCTCGGGCTCTGGGTCCGCGGCACCGCGGCACTCGCCGACGCCGCGCACCGCGCCGTCGCGGTGGTCGGGTCGCGTGCGGCCACCGACTACGGTCGTTACGTGGCCGGCGACTGGTCGGCGGGCCTCGCCGACGCCGGGGTCACCGTCGTCTCCGGGGCCGCTCTCGGTGTGGACGGCGCCGCGCACCGGGGCGCGCTCGCCGCCGGAGGGACCACCACGGCCGTGCTCGCCTGCGGGATCGACCGGCCCTACCCCGCGGCGCACACGCGCCTGCTCGACCACATCGCGGCACACGGACTCGTGGTCAGCGAGTACCCGCCCGGGACGGTGCCGGCGCGGCACCGCTTCCTGGTCCGCAACCGTCTCATCGCGGCGTTCGCCACGGGAACCCTCGTGGTGGAGGCCGGTGCGCGCAGCGGCGCACGACGCACGGCGCAGTGCGCCCTCGCGTTGGGTCGGACGGTGATGGTGGTCCCCGGACCGGTGACCTCCGCGCTCTCGGTCGGGTGCCACGCGATGGCGCGGGACCCGGAGATCCTGGTCGTCGGTCGGGTGGTCGACGTCGTCGAGGCCGTGGGCGACGTCGGGGAGCTCGCGGCCGACGAGCCGCGTCCGTCGCGTGCGACGGACGCGGCTCGACCCGGAGGTGCTGCGGGTCCACGAGGCGATGCCGCTCCACGCGGCGCGCAGCCCGGGCCGCCTGGCCCACGACGCCGGGGTCGATCCCCGTGGGGTCGACGCCGCGCTGACCGTGCTCGAGAGGGTGGGGTTGGTCGAGCGCGCCGGGAGGGGGTGGTCTCGCCGCCCCGGGTGAACAGCGCGAAAACGACGAGCGGTTGCGGAGCGCGACGAACGGATCCTTCACGGGAAGGAAACGAGCGGTCACCGACACGTGGGCGGGGGAGCTTGACGCCCCGGGGGTGTATCCGGAGGCTCGGAGCCGATGACCGGCAGATTCGTCTCCGAGACCGCTCCCCGCGGCGCCCCCCGAGGTGTCCGGCCGAGCGTCCCCGAGCCCACGGTGGACGGTGCTCCGGCTCCGGACGATCGATCACTCTCCGCAGCGAGCAGTTCCTCCTGCCTCGCCGCCCACCTCGAGGCCTTCGCTGCCCACCTGGCCCTCGAGCGGGACCTCTCCCCGCACACGGTGCGCGCCTACCGGGGCGACGTCGCGGCGCTGCTGGCCCACCTCGTCGAGCGCGGGGCCGAAGCGGCCGGCGCCGGCGGGGAGCCCGATCCGCTCGATCCGCTCGGTGCGCTCGACCTGGCCGCCATGCGCGCGTGGCTCGCCCGGGGACACCGCGCGGGGGCGGAGCGGACCACGCTCGCGCGCCGGGCGGCTGCGGCCCGTGCCTTCACGGCCTGGGCGGCCCGCACCGGCCGCAGCGCCACCGACGTGGGCGCCCGACTCGGTGCACCCCGGGCGCACCGGCGCCTTCCTGCGGTGCTGCGCGCGGACCAGGCCGCCGCAGCCCTCGACAACGCCGCGCGGGGCGCCGCGGAGCTCGACCCCGTGGCCCTGCGCGACCACCTCGTCCTCGAGCTGCTCTACGCGACCGGGGTGCGCGTCGCGGAGCTCTGCGGTCTCGACGTCGATGACGTCGATGACTCCCGCCGAACGCTGCGCGTGCTGGGCAAGGGCGCGAAGGAGCGCACCGTCGTCTACGGCGCTCCGGCGGCCACGGCCCTCGACCGGTGGCGCGTCGCGGGCCGCCCCCGGCTGGCCGCGGCGTCGTCCCCGCCTGCGTTGCTGCTCGGAGCGCGCGGCGGGCGTCTCGATCCCCGGATCGCGCGGACGGTCGTGCACGACGCGGCGCAGTCGGTGCCCGGCGCGCCCGACGTCGCCCCGCACGGCCTGCGGCACTCCGCGGCCACCCATCTGCTCGAAGGGGGAGCGGACCTGAGGAGCGTCCAGGAGCTGCTGGGGCACGCGTCGCCGGCGACCACGCAGCTCTACACCCATGTCACCGCCGAACGACTGAGGGCCGTCCATGACACCGCGCATCCCCGAGCCTGAGCCGGCGCCCGCCCCGGGAGCGGCGGGCACGGGGGTCGGGGGCACGGGGGTCGGGACATTGCCGTCCCTCCCGGGCTCCGACTCCGACTCGGCGGTCCGCACCGCGGGAGGCAGCGCGCTGCGGGGCGCGGTCCCGGTCCCGCGTGCGGTGACTGTGGGCGAGCGGGTCGACAGCCCTCCCCTCGACGAGGAGGCGCTCGTCGAGGCCGGCATCGTCGAGCTGTGGAACGCGTATGCGGCCGCCCCCGACGACCGGTCGGTCAAGGACCGGCTCGTCCTGCACTACGCGCCGCTGGTGAAGTACGTGGCGGGCCGTGTCGGGACCGGGTTGCCCGCGCACGTCGACGTCGCCGACCTCATCCAGAGCGGCATCTTCGGGCTGGTCGACGCGATCGAGCGGTTCGAGCCCGACCGCAACCGCAAGTTCGAGGGCTACGCGATGCAGCGCATCCGCGGAGCCATCCTCGACGAGCTCCGCGCGCAGGACTGGGTGCCCCGGTCGGTGCGGTCGCGGGCGCGGGAGATCGAACGGGCCATCGAGCGACTGGAGGGCAAGCAGCAGCGCTCCTGCAGCGACGTCGAGCTCGCCGGGGAGCTCGGCATGCGCACCCCCGAGCTGCGGGCGGTCTTCGGCCAGATCGCGATGACGAGCGTCGCGGCCCTCGACGAGCTCATCGCCGCCGGCCGGTCGGGGCAGGGCGGGGGAACCGGCGGAGGCGGTGGGGGCAGCCCGTCGCTCGCGGACTCGCTGCCCGACGCGGATGCCGTGGATCCGCTCGCGGCGATGGAGTCACGCGAGACGCGGCGCCTGCTCGCCCAGGCCGTGCAGGGCCTCGCCGAGCGCGATCGCACGATCGTCGGCCTCTACTACTTCGAGAACCTCACCCTCGCCGAGATCGGTCGGGTCCTCGGCGTCACCGAGTCGCGGGTCTGCCAGCTCCACACCCGCGCGGTCATGCGGCTGAGGGCGCGGCTGGTGGAGCTCTCCGCCGCCTGATCCGCCGCGCTCACCGTCGTGTGGCCCGGTCCGTCGCCCACGGCAGCAACCGGACCCGGCCGAGTCCGACCAGCAGCAGGGGGTCGAGGTACTGCTCGCCGGCGGCCGGGGCGCCGGAGACCGCGCGGCGCAGGCCCCAGTGCAGGCACGCGGCGGACGGGCACCCGCGGTGGCCCGCGGCCAGTACCCCGAGCGTGGCGCCCCGCGCGAGCGTGGCGCCCACGAGCACGGTAGGGGTCAGCGGCTCGTAGGTTGTGCGCAGTCCGTCGGCGTGCAGGACCGACACGACGCCGCGACCGGCCAGCGGCCCCGCGAACACCACGGTGCCCGCACCCGCCGCGAGCACCGGTGTGCCGGGGGCCGCGGCCAGGTCGACACCGCGGTGGCCCCGTCCGTAGGGGGTGGGCGGAGCCAGGAAGCGCCGGGTCACCACCCCGCGGCGGGGAGGGCCCGCGGCGGTCTCGGCGTCGAGACCGGGCACCGGCCACCCGAAGGCCCCGGCGGCGACCAGGATCGACGGGTCGGCGGTCGGAGCCGACGCCGGCGTCCCGGGCGCCGCGGACATGCCTGCGACGGCCCCGAGCGCGACGACGAGCGGGAGGACGCGGGAGCGCAGCACGCCGACTTGGACGCGGCGCGCGGCGTCCGGGATCCCTTCGTCGACGACCCGGGCCCCGAGGTCGGGGGCAGGGGTGGCGGGGGTCGGGCGTAGACTCCTGATCAGCGGCCCACCACCGGTGGGTCGACTTCGCGTGCCCCGAGCGCGCCCTCCACGGGCGTCGCACGCACCGCCTCCGAGCGGTCCCGCCTGCGGGATCGGAGGTGATCGGGGCACCAGGGCGGCGGCCCGACCGGGACCGTCGCGACAACCGCAGGGGCCGGTCGTGCGCGAGCGCGCCCGGGCCCGTCGAGAGGCAAGAGGTAGCACCACCCATGGCCGTCGTCACCATGCGACAGCTGCTGGACTCCGGTGTCCACTTCGGACACCAGACCCGCCGCTGGAACCCCAAGATGCGCCGCTTCATCTTCACCGAGCGCAACGGCATCTACATCATCGACCTCCAGCAGACGCTGTCGTACGTGGATCGCGCCTACGAGTTCGTCAAGCAGACCGTTGCGCACGGTGGCTCGGTGCTCTTCGTCGGCACGAAGAAGCAGGCCCAGGAGGCCATCGACGAGCAGGCGCGCCGCGTGGGCATGCCCTTCGTCAACCAGCGCTGGCTGGGCGGCATGCTCACCAACTTCCAGACCGTGCACAAGCGGCTGACCCGCCTCAAGGAGCTCGAGGCGATGGAGCAGGCCGGCGGCTTCGAGGGTCGCACCAAGAAGGAAGTCCTCATGCTCAGCCGTGAGCACGAGAAGCTCGAGAAGACCCTCGGCGGTATCCGCGACATGGCCCGCACCCCGAGCGCGGTGTGGATCGTGGACACCAAGAAGGAGCACATCGCGGTCGGCGAGGCCCGGAAGCTCAACATCCCGGTCGTCGCCATCCTCGACACCAACTGCGACCCCGACGAGGTCGACTACCCGATCCCGGGCAACGACGACGCGATCCGCTCGGCCGCCCTGCTGACCCGCGTGGTCGCCCAGGCATGCGCCGACGGCCTGCAGGCCCGCGGCCAGCGTCAGAGCGAGTCCGACGCCGTGCGGGACCAGTGGGAGCAGGAGTTCACCGCCGACGCCACCGAACCCACGCCCGACGGCGACTCCCCCGACCCCGCGGCCGACGGCGTCGCCGACCCGACCTCGCCCGAGGCGCTCCCGGAGAACGCCGCCGCCGACGCCCCGGGTGACGCCCCCGTCGCCGGTCCGGAGGCCGAGACCCACCTCGACGCGCGCGGCGCCGCCACGGGCCGTCCCGAACGCACCGAAGGCACCGTCGACGCAGGGGGCGGCGCCGACGACAACGCGCTCGCCGCGGCCCCGGACGCCGGCACACCGCAGGACGGCGCCGCCAGTCGCTGAGTCGCGCCCGGGGTCCGTCCACCGGGCCCCGGGGGTCGCCTCATCCCACCCGCCACGACCGCAAGGGGACGAAAGACCCACGATGGCGAACTACACCACGGCCGACGTGAAGAAGCTCCGGGACCTGACCGGGTCCGGGATGATGGACTGCAAGAAGGCCCTCGAGGAGTCCGACGGCGAGCTGGAGAAGGCCGTCGAGGCGCTCCGCATCAAGGGCGCGAAGGACGTGGGCAAGCGAGCGGGCCGGACCACCGCCAACGGCATCGTGGCCGCCCGCGAGGGGGCGATGATCGAGCTCAACTCCGAGACCGACTTCGTCGCCAAGAACCCCGACTTCGTCCAGCTGGCCGACGATGTCCTCGGGGTGGCGCTGTCCTCCGGCGCCACCGACCTCGAGGGTCTGAAGGCCGTGAGCATGGGCACCGGCACCGGCACCGTCGACGATGCCGTGCAGGCGATGTCGGCGCGCATCGGCGAGAAGCTCGAGCTGCGCCGCTACGTCAAGCTCGACGGCGAGACCGCGACCTACCTGCACCGGCGCTCCTCGGACCTGCCGCCGGCGATCGGCGTCGTCGTGGCCTACGACGGCGACGACGGCGAGGCGGCCCGCGGCGCGGCCATGCAGGTCGCGGCGGCGCGCCCGCTCTACACCACCCGCGAGGAGGTGCCCGCCGACGTGCTCGACGGTGAGCGCCGGGTCGCCGATGCGACTGCCCGCGAGGAGGGCAAGCCGGACAAGATCATCGACAAGATCGTCGAGGGCAGGCTCAACGGCTACTACAAGGACACCGTCCTGCTCGAGCAGCAGTCGGTGTCGGTGGACAAGAAGACCGTGGGCGCGGTACTGAAGGACGCGGGCGTCGCCGTCCGCACCTTCGCGCGCTTCGAGGTCGGCCAGACCTGATATATGGGCGGCAGAAACCGGGGAGCGGCGTGACGGACGTGACCGACAGGACCCCGCCCCGGGATGCGGCCTCGGTGGCCGACGCGGGGTCGGGCCACCACGGTGTGGATCCGAACCGCACCGGCCACCGCCGGGTGCTGCTCAAGCTGGGCGGCGAGATGTTCGGCGGCGGCGGGGTCGGCGTCGACCCCACGGTCGTGCAGGAGGTCGCCCGCCAGATCGCCGACGTGGTCCGCTCCGGCACCCAGATCGCCGTCGTCATCGGCGGCGGCAACTTCTTCCGCGGGGAGGAGCTGCACCGGTACGGCATGCAGCGCCAGCGAGCGGACTACATGGGCATGCTCGGCACCGTCATGAACTGCCTGGCGCTCCAGGACTTCCTCGAGCGCGAGCACCAGATCGACACGCGGGTGCAGACCGCCATCACCATGGGTCAGGTCGCCGAGTCGTACATCCCGCGCCGCGCGATGCGCCACCTCGAGAAGGGGCGCGTGGTCATCTTCGGTGCCGGGGTGGGCATGCCCTACTTCTCCACCGACACCACCGCGGCGCAACGCGCGCTGGAGATCGAGTGCGAGGTCGTGCTCATGGCCAAGGGCGTCGACGGGGTGTTCACCGCCGACCCCAAGATCGACCCGGACGCGACGATGTTCCACGAGATCACGCACCGCGAGGTGCTCGAGCGCGGGCTCAAGGTCGCCGACGCCACCGCGTTCAGCCTCTGCATGGACAACCTGATGCCGATCATGGTGTTCAACCTCCTCGTGGAGGGCAACATCGCGCGGGCCGTACGGGGTGAGAGGATCGGGACACTGGTCCACACCCCGAATGCCGAACCCACCCGCTGACCTGGCCGAGGAGCATGCCGTGATCGACGAGACCCTCCTCGACGCCGAAGAGAAGATGGAGAAGGCGGTCAGCGTCGCGCGCGAGGACCTCGCGGGCGTACGCACCGGCCGGGCCAGCCCGGCGATGTTCAACCGGATCTCCGTGGAGTATTACGGCGCCTGGACGCCGCTCAACCAGCTGGCCTCGGTGACGGTGCCCGAGGCCCGGATGGCGGTGGTCAAGCCCTACGACACCAGCGGCCTCGCGCAGATGGAACGCGCCATCCGGGACTCGGACCTCGGCGTGAACCCCTCCAACGACGGCATCATCATCCGCGTGCTGTTCCCGCAGCTCTCCGAGGAGCGACGCCGCGACATGGTGAAGGTGGCGCGCAGCAAGGGCGAGGACGCCCGCGTGTCGGTCCGCAGCGTGCGGCGCACGGCCATGGCCGAGCTGCAGCGCATCGCCAAGGACGGCGAGGCCGGCGAGGACGAGACCGGGCGGGCCGAGAAGGAGCTCGAGAGCGTCACCGGCCGCTACGTCGCCCAGATCGACGAGATGGTGAAGAGCAAGGAAGCCGAGCTCCTCGAGGTCTGATGCCGTGAGTCTGCTGCCCTGGGTCCCTGCTGCGATGGGTTCCGCAGCGATGGGTCCCGCTGACGTGACCGGCCGGACGTGACGGGCCCGACGTCGCGGCCGGTGAGGTCGGCTCCTGGGGAACCCGTCACGCCGGTCGAACCGGCCCCCGCCGAACCGGCCCCCGCCGAACCGGCCCCCGCCGAACCTGAACCCGACGGGGCCGGCCCCGCCACCGACGCCCTTCCCGAGCCCCGGGAGGCCGCGCCGCCCTCCCGCGCCGGGCGTAACCTGCCACTGGCCATCGCCGTCGGCCTCGGCATGGGCGGCGTCGTCCTGCTCGCACTGCTCACGGTGCGTCAGGCGTGGATCGGGGTCCTCGCCGTGTGCGCGGCGGTGGGGACCTGGGAGCTGTTCGGCGCGCTGCACCGCTCCGCGGGGATCCGTCTCTCCCGCGTGCCGGTGCTCGTCGGTGGCCAGGCGATCATCTGGCTGGCGTGGCCGTTCGGCAACGAGGGGATCCTCGGCGCGCTTGTGGCCACCGTCGTCGGCTGCTTCCTGTGGCGGATGCGTCTGGGGGCGGCGGGCTTCGTCCGCGACGTCGGCGCGTCGATGCTCGTGCTCGTCTGGATCCCGCTCTTCATGGCGTTCGGGACCATGCTCGTGGTCCCGCCCGACGGCACCGGGCGCGTCCTGACCTTCCTCATCGTCGTGATCTGCTCCGACACCGGCGGGTACGCGGCGGGCGCGCTGCTGGGCCGGCACCCGATGGCCCCGCGGGTGAGCCCGAAGAAGTCCTGGGAGGGCTTCGCCGGGTCCATGGTCCTCGGCTCGGTGGGGGCCTGCCTGTCGATCGTGCTGCTGCTGCACGAGAACTGGTGGTTCGGCCTCATCGTCGGGCCCGCCCTGGTGATGACGGCCGTCCTCGGTGACCTCGTGGAGTCGCTCATCAAGCGCGACCTCGGCGTCAAGGACATGGGCCAGACGATCCCCGGGCACGGCGGGATCATGGAGCGCCTCGATTCCCTCGTGACGGCCGCCCCGATGGCGTGGCTGCTGCTCACCGTGCTCGTTCCGTAGGGCCCCGGGGTGAGCGATGCGGTACGTGCGCGGCGACGTCGTCGAGAGCCCCAACATCTGGCGCTGGCCCGACGTGTACGAGGCGGAGAACCGCGCCCAGGACGCCACCGGGGAGCTGTGGGACGCCGTCTGTGCGCTCGCCCCGCACGCCGGGGCCGACCTGGTGGACGTGGGGTGCGGCGACGGGTTCCACCTCCCGGCCTTCGCGGCGCGCGCCCGCCGCGTCGTGGGCGTCGAACCCCATCCGCCCCTGGTCGAACGGGCCCGCGTCCGGTGCTTGGACCTTCCGACGGTGCGCGTGGAGACCGGCCGGGCCGCCCGCCTCCCGCTCCCCGACGCCTGTGCCGACGTCGTCCACGCCCGCACCGCATACTTCTTCGGTCCCGGCTGCGAGCCGGGCCTCGTGGAGGCCGAGCGCGTGCTGCGCCCGGGCGGGGTGCTCGTCGTCGTCGACCTCGACGCCACCCGCCACTCCTACGGACGCTGGATGCGCGACTCCGCTCCCGCCTACGACCCGCGGGCCGCCGAGCGGTTCTTCGCCGACGCCGGGTTCACCTGCCGCCGCGTCACCACCGAATGGCGCTTCCCCGACCGTGCGAGCCTCGCGGCGGTGCTGCGCATCGAGTTCACCCCGGCCGTCGCCGACCGCGCCCTCGCCGGTCTGAGCGGCCGCACGCTGACCGTCGGCTACCGGGTGCACACGCGGCGTCGCCCGGACGGGCTCCTCCTCGGCCGATGACCCGGGCCGGCGGGACGGCGCGGCGACGTACGGCGCTACCGTGGACGGCGTGTCGAACCGCTCCGCGTACCCGTCCGGCCGCTCCGGGCGCTCCCGTGGCCCGAGCGTCGACCCGGTCCTCGTCGAGACCCTCGCCGGCGTCGCCTGGTTGACCGTCGGCACGCTGGGGCTCGGGGCCGACGGCATCGGCACCCTGCTGCTCGCGGTGGGGATCGCCGCCGCGGTGTTCGTCGTGGTGGAGAACCGCAGGCAGGGTCCGCGGGTGTTCGACGCCGCCCGCTCCGCAGAGACGCTGCGACTCGTCGCCGGCGTCGTCGTGGTCGTCCTCGTGGCCTCGATCCTGCTCGGCCTCGTCTCGTCGTCGGCCTACCTGCCCGGGCTCGCCGCGGTGGCCACGGGGGTGGCGTTCCTGCTGCTCTTCCGCGCGACCGGCGAGCGGCCAACGCGGTGGCTCGGGATCGCCCTGGTGGTGCTCGGGGTGCTCTCGGCGTTCCTCTCCACCCAGACCGCGACCGGGTTTGTTTCCCAGGGCCTGCTCGGGATGATCGCCGGGGTCGGGCTGCTCGTCTCCGCCGCCGACCGCATCGGGCTGCTCGCCATGGTGCGCGATCGAGCCCGATGACCCCGGACCCGATAACGGACGCCCCGGTCGCGCCCGCCGGCGTGCCCCTCCTCTCCCTGCGCGGCACCGGGACCCGCCGCACCCGCCCGCCGCGCCACCTCGCCGACCTCGACGCCACCGCCCGCCGCAACGCCGTCGCCGAACTGGGCCTGCCCGCCTACCGCGCCGATCAGCTCTCCCGCCACTACTTCGGCCGGCTCGAGGCCGACCCCGCCGCGATGACCGACCTCCCCGCCGCCGCGCGCGAGGCGATCACCCCCGCCCTGCTGCCCGAGCTCTTCGCCCCCGCGACGGTCGTCGACTGCGACGGCGGCGCCACCCGCAAGACGCTGTGGAAGGCCGCCGACGGCACCCTCGTCGAGAGCGTCCTCATGGGCTACGCCGACCGCGCCACCGTCTGCGTCTCCAGCCAGGCCGGGTGCGCCATGGCGTGCCCGTTCTGCGCCACCGGGCAGGGCGGGCTGCAGCGCAACATGTCGACCGCCGAGATCGTCGAGCAGGTGCGGACGGCCGCGGTCGCGGCGCGCGCCGGCGCGCTGGGCACGCGGGTCCCCGCCCGGCTGACCAACGTGGTGTTCATGGGCATGGGGGAGCCGCTCGCGAACTACCGCCGGGTCCTCGACGCCGTGCACCGCCTCTGCGACGCCCCGCCCGACGGGTTCGGGCTCTCCCAGCGGTCGATCACGGTGTCGACCGTCGGGCTCGTGCCGGCGATCCACCGCCTCGCCGACGAGGGCCTGCAGGTCACCCTGGCGGTCTCGTTGCACACCCCGGACGACGAGCTGCGCGACACCCTGGTCCCCGTGAACACCCGCTGGCCGATCCGCGAGGTCCTCGAGGCGGCACGCCGCTACGCCGACGTCACCGGCCGCCGGGTGTCCATCGAGTACGCGCTCATCCGCGGCGTCAACGACCAGCCCTGGCGTGCCGACCGGCTGGCGACGCTCGCATCGCGCCATCTCGGTCGCCTCGTGCACGTCAACGTCATCCCGCTCAACCCGACCCCCGGATCGCCGTGGGACGCGAGCCCGGCGCCGGTGCAGGCGGAGTTCGTGCGGCGCGTGCGCCACGGCGGAGTCGCCTGCACCGTCCGCGACACGCGCGGCCGGGAGATTGCGGCGGCGTGCGGGCAGCTCGCCGCCACCGGCGGGGCGAGCCAGCCCGACCGGTGACCGCGTCGCGGCTGGTGGTCCCGCGGGTCTGCGACGGAGCCGCGGACGCGGACACCGTCGCCTGGTTGCGCGCCCTCGGCGCGGCGTTCCTGTCCCCGGCTCTCGACCCGGGCGTTGCCGGCCGGGCCGCGGCGCAGTTGCGTGGCGACCGGCTGCGCGGGGTCTACGAGCCCGGCGACCCGCCCGGACCGTCACCGTCGACACTGGGTCGGTTCGGTGGCGCGACGCGGCCGTCGCGGGATCGCTCTCGACGGTCCGTCCCGAGGAGTTCCCCGACCTCGCGGCGGCGGTCGCCGAGCGGGCACGGCGTCGGCACCCGGGATCGTTGTCGCGGGCCGGGAAGCTGTGGAGGCCGCTCGCCACCGGTGAGACGCCGTACTCGGCGATGACCCCGGACCGCTCGCGCCACCTCGGGGTGTGGCGCGACGACGAGGGCCGCCCCGCCGGCTACGTGGTCCACCGGGTGGCCGAGGACTGGGCCGCCTCGGCATCCGGGCGGGCCTCGCTCGCCGTGCTCGACCTGCAGGCGACGACGCCGGCGTCGTACCGCGAGCTGTGGCGCCACCTGTGCGCGAACGACCTCGTCGGCTCCGTCCGCTGGTCCAACGCCTCGGTCGACGAGCCGTTGCCGTGGCTGCTCACCGACCACCGCGCGGTCGAGCTCGGTGCCGCCCGCGAGATGCTGTGGCTGCGGTTGCTCGACGTCCCGGCGGCCCTGACGGCCCGTCGCTACCCGGTGACCGACCGGTTCCGGCTGCGGGTGCTCGACGACGCGAGCCCGGAATGGGGATTCGGTGCGGGTGGGCGGTTCCTGCTCGACACGTCCGACCCCGTGGCACCGGTCGTCGAGCGGCTCGGGCCGGGCGCCGACGTCGACGCGGTCGCCCCGGTCGCAGCCCTGGGCTCGATGTACCTTGGGGGAGCGGATCCACGCGTCCTCGCCCGGACCGACCGGCTGGAGGAGGTCACTCCGGGCGCCGCCGGGCGTCTCGCCCGCCTCCTCGCCGCCCCGAGTGTGCCCTGGAACGGCGTCCGCTTCTGACCGGGCAGGATGTGCCTGATTCCGCGCGCCGTTCGAGGGGAAGGCGTACCCCGTGGCGCGCTTCCAGTTCACCGTCCTCGACTGCCCCGACCCGGCCGCGCTCGCCGCGTTCTACGCCGCGCTCACGGGTGTGGACATCGACGACGGCGAGAGCCGTGCGGACTGGGTCCAGCTGCGCGGGGAGGAGCAGGGCCGGCCCACGCTGGCGTTCCAGCGCGCCCCGGGGTACCGCCCGCCGCCCTGGCCCGACGAGCACGCGGCCCAGCAGGCCCACCTGGACTTCGAGGTTCCCGATCTCGACGAGGGCGAGGCCGCGGCGCGTGCGCTGGGTGCGAGGAAGGCGGAGACGCAGCCGGGGGAACGGTTCCGGGTCTTCGTCGACCCCGCGGGGCACCCCTTCTGCCTCGTCCTTCCCCGCGGGCTCCGCTGACGGCAGTGCTCGGATCAGCGATCTTCGCCGGCGCGGAGGACGAGGGGGGTCAGGTCGAACTCGGCGTCGTCGATCCCGGCATGGAGGTCGCCGAGCTCGGCGTAGCGGGCGGGCATGGTCGCGAGCGTGAAGTCGCCCGGTTCGGCGTCGTCGATCTCGTCCCAGCGCAGCGGGGCGGACACCCGGCCTTCCGGGGTGCCGCGCACGGAGTAGGCCGAGGCGATGGTGTGATCGCGGGTGTTCTGGTTCCAGTCCACGAAGACGGTGTCGGGTTCGCGGTCCTTGCGCCACCACGCCGTCGACACGAGGCCACCGGCCCGCGCCGCGACGTCCCGGGCGAACACCCGTGCCGCTCCGCGGACCTCCTCGAACGAGTGCTCGGGCCGCACGCGCACGTAGACGTGCAGCCCGTTGCCGCCGGAGGTCTTCGGCCAGCCGACGGCGCCGATGTCGTCGAGGGCCTCCCGGACCACCCCCGCCACCCGCCGGACCGTCGGGAAGCCGACGCCGGGCATCGGGTCGAGGTCGATGCGCCACTCGTCGGGCGACTCGACGTCGGCGGCGCGGGTGTTCCAGGGGTGGAACTCGACCGTCGACATCTGCACGGCCCAGACGATGTCGGCGAGCGAGGCGACGCAGAGCTCGTCGGCCGTGCGGTTGTAGCGCGGAAAGTGCACCCGCACCGTCGGCACCCAGTCCGGGGCGCCCTTGGGGACCCGCTTCTGGTGGACCTTCTCGCCGTCGACGCCGGTGGGGAAGCGGTGCATCATGCACGGTCGGCTGCGCAGGGCACGGACGATGCCGTCCCCCACCGACATGTAGTAGTGCGCGAGGTCCAGTTTGGTTTCTCCCCGCGCCGAGAAGTACACCCTCGACGGGTTCGACAACCGCACGCTGCGACCGTCCACCTCGATCTCGGCTGCGTCGGCGGCCACGAGCAGACCGTATACCTCGGAAGGGTCCGGCCATGACCAAGCGGATCGTCGTCGTCGGCGGCGACGCGGCGGGGATGTCGGCGGCCACCACAGCGCTGCGCCACTCGTCCTCCGGTGCCCTCGAGGTCGTCGTCCTCGAGCGAGGGCACTACACCTCCTACTCCGCGTGCGGCATCCCCTACTGGATCTCCGGTGCCGTTTCCGACGGCGACCAGCTGATCGCCCGCTCGGCGCAGGAGCACCGCGACGCCGGGATCGACGTGCGGATGCGCACCGAGGCCACGGCGATCGACCTCGACAAGCGCTCGGTCTCGGTCCGCGGCGCGGACGGAGCCGGGGACGACACCCTCGGCTTCGACGAGCTGGTCATCGCCACCGGGGCGCGCCCGATCCGCCCTCCCCTGGACGGGATCGACGCCGCCGGCATCTTCGGGGTGCAGTCCCTGGAGGACGGCGAGGCGATCATCAAGGACCTGGCGAACTCGCATCACCGGCAGGCCGTCGTCGTCGGCGCCGGCTACATCGGCGTCGAGCTGGCCGAGGCGATGGTCGTCCGCGGGCTGGAGACGACGATCCTGGACCAGGCCCCCCAGCCGTTCACGCAGCTCGACCCGGACATGGGCGCGCTCGTGCGGACGGCGATGGAGGGCTTGGGCATCACGGTGGCGACCGACACCCCGGTCGAGGGCTTCGACGCGGGCCACGACGGCCGGGTCCGCGCCGTGCGCACCCCCGACGGCGCCTTCCCCGCCGACATCGTCGTGCTCGGCCTCGGGGTCACGCCCAACGCAGCACTCGCCGAGGAGGCGGGGCTGCGGATCGGGGAGTCCGGCGGCATCGTCACCGACGTCCGGATGCGTGCGGGCGACGGCGTGTGGTCCGGCGGGGACTGCGTGCAGGTGCCACACCGCATCTCGGGCAAGGGCGTCAACGTCGCGCTGGGTACCCACGCCAACAAGCACGGCCGGATCATCGGGGTCAACCTCGCGGGCGGCTACGGCGCGTTCCCGGGGGTGATCGGGACCGCGATCAGCAAGGTGTGCGACCTCGAGATCGGGCGGACCGGGCTCGGCGAGGCCGAGGCGGCCGCGGCCGGCTTCGGCTACGTCACGGCGACGGTCGAGTCGACGACGACCGCGGGCTACTTCCCGGGCGCGAGGGAGATGACGGTGAAGGTGCTCGCCGAGCAGCGCACGGGTCGCCTGCTCGGCGCCCAGATCGTCGGTCGGGAGGGATCGGCGAAGCGGATCGACGTCTTCGCGACCGCGGTGTGGAACCACATGACCGTCGAGGAGATGACCTTCATGGACCTCTCCTACGCCCCGCCGTTCTCCCCGGTCTGGGACGCGGTGCTCATCGCCGCCCGCGCGGCGGCCAAGGCGGTGCAGGCCGACATCCCGGCCTCACCCGTGTGAGTCGCCCCCCACGCGTCAGCCCACGTGCACCGCGGGTCGTAGGGCGGGGTCGGGCTCGGCCTCGCGAAGCACCTCGCGGGTGACCGGGGCCACCTCGCCGACCCCGAAGAGCATGTAGCGGGCCAGATTGGTCGCGGGGCTCCCCTCGGACCACCCGAAGTAGACGTGCGGGACACGGTCGGTCAGGTCTCGCAGGTGCAGCAGCAGCGCGGCGATGGCATTGGGGACTGACGCGCTGCGTGCCCGCAGGATCCGGTAACCGTGACGTTCCTCGCCGATCACGTGCAGCTCGGCCTCGAACGTCGACGGGTCGTCCACGGTGATCTCGACGAACATCACCGCGTCGGCCGACGGGATGTGGTGGTCGGATCGCTCCTCGAGCTCCTTGGACGCGTACTCGGCGAGGTCCCGGGCGTCCGGCTCGTTGGCGATGAGGCGGACCGCGCCCTCCGGGTCCCCTTCGTGGGCCTCGCGGACGAAGCGCAGCGCCGTCTCGTCCAGGGCGACGTCGGTGACGCGCAGCTCCAACGAGCGCAGCACCCGGGAGGCGACGGAGACCACGAGGATGCCGAGCACGAACAGCAGGCCGATCCGCAGGCCCTCCGGCCGCTCGATCATGTTGGCCACCGTCGTGTAGACGAAGACCGTCGAGATCACGGCGAAGCCGGCGGTGGCCGCCTTCTTGCCGTGGTGGCGGGCCGAGAGGGTCACCGCGATCGACGCGCTGGTGATCAGGACGAGGACGCCGGTGGCGTAGGCCCCGCTCTGGGCGTTCACGTCGGCGTCGAACAGGATCGTGATGGCGACGCCCAGCGCGGTGAACACCAGGACCAACGGGCGGACCGCGCGGGCCCAGTTCGGCGCCATCCCGAATCGGGGGAGGTAGCGGGGCACGAGGTTGAGCAGCCCCGCCATCGCCGAGGCGCCCGCGAACCAGAGGATCGCGATCGTCGAGAGGTCGTAGACGGTGCCGAGGACGTCACCGAACTGCTCGTGGGCGAGGTAGGCCAGGGCCCGGCCGTTCGCGCGACCCTCCGGCCCGAACTCCTGCAGCGGGATGAGCCAGGTGGTCACCACACTGGAGGTCACGAGGAAGCCGCTCATGATCAGCGCGGCGGTGGTGAGGAGCTTGCGCGCCCCCGCGATGCGTCCGGAAGGGTCCGCCTCGGTGTCCTCGGGGTCCCCGCGCACCAACGGCATCACGGCCACCCCGGTCTCGAAACCGGACAGCCCGAGCGCGAGCTTGGGGAAGACGATCAGCGCGATCGCCACGACCATCAGCGGGTTGCCGTGCTGGGTGCTCAGTGCGGTGGTCCAGTCGCTCAGCACCCTCGGTTCGGAGACCACCCGCACCAGCGCGCCGCCGACGACGACGAGGTTGAGAGCGAGGAAGGTGCCGACGATGACCACGGCCAGCCCGATGGCCTCGGAGAACCCGAGGAGGAACACGACGCCCAGCACGAGCACCAGCCCGACGGTCAGCGGCACCTCCCATCCCTGCAGCGCCGACCCCACGTAGGGGTTCTCGACCAGGTGGGCGGTGGCGTCGGCGGTGGAGAGGGTGATGGTGATGAGGAAGTCGGTGACGGCGAACCCGAGCAGTACCAGCACCAGCAGCTTCGACCACCAGTAGGAGAGCAGGCGTTCGAGCATGGCGACCGATCCCTCGCCGTGCGGGCTCTCCCGGGCGACGTGGCGATAGACCGGGAGCGCCCCGAGGAGGGTGATCGCGACGAGTACGAGCGTCGCGATCGGGGAGACGACGCCGGCGGCGACCACGGCGACCGCCGGCTGGTAGCCCAGCGTGGAGAAGTAGTCGACGCCGGTGAGGCACATGACCCGCCACCAGGGCTTGCCCTCGTGGTCGGGGGACGGCGCTGCGTGCGGCCCCGTGTGTTGGGTCGACCGGTCGACGAGGCCTTCGAGGAGCCACCGCCGGACGGGGCCGGGAGAGCGCTCAGTCGTCGTGCGGCTCGCGGTGGGGGTGGCCACGGGCGTCATGATGGACCCGTGGCGTCCGTCGCGGACCGCCGGCGGACGAACGTCGTGTTCGTCCCGGTTCCGGGCGTCGACCTCCTCGGCTCACGCTCAGCGACGCCAGGAGATGCGCCCGTGGATGATCGCCCCGAGGGAGAGCGCGAAGAAGCCGACGGCGAGGACGACCAGCCAGATGTCCTCCTCCTTGCCCTCATGGTTGCCGATCGTCAGCACGAGCAGGATCGCGGCCACCACGAAGCCCGCGAACCGCGCGACCTTCGGGTAGTGCCCGTGCCATCCCCACCCCACTGACGGCTCCTCGTCGGAGGAGACGCCGTTGACCACCACCGCGTCGTCGTCGCGGTTCGCGACGGCGGAGTGCGAGCGTTCGGCGGGGCTGCTGCCCTTGGCGGCCACGGGTCCTCCGGAGGGTTCGGTCGGCCCGCTCAGACTAGCCGGGCCTACCCGCCGCGGCCGGGCGGCGGTGATGATGGGCGGCGATGACCAGCACCTCCGCCCCCGCCGGCGCCTCGCCCCCCGGCACCGCCGTCCCTGCCGTCCGCACCCTGACCCTGCTCGGCTCGACCGGCTCGATCGGCACCCAGGCCCTCGACGTCGTGCGCGCGCACCCGGACCGGTTCACCGTCACCGGGCTCTCCGGCGGTGGCTCGCGGCCGGACCTGCTCGCCGAGCAGGCCGCCGAGTTCCGGGTCCCGACGGTGGCCGTGGCCGACCTCGCCGCGGCCGCCCCGCTGGAGATCGCCCTGCGGGCCGCCGGGTCGCCGGCCGTGGTGGTGGCCGGCCCGGACGCCGCCTCGGAGCTCGCCGGATCGGGTGCCGACCTCGTGCTCAACGCCGTCGACTCCTCGCGTGGACTCGCCCCGACCCTGGCCGCGCTGACGGCCGGCTCGGTCCTCGCGCTGGCCAACAAGGAGTCCCTCGTCGCGGGAGGACCGCTGGTGACGCGGGCCGCCACCCCGGGCCAGATCGTCCCCGTCGACTCCGAGCACTCCGCCCTGGCCCAGTGCCTGCGTGCGGGCGCGGTCGGGGAGGTCGACCGGTTGGTGCTCACCGCGTCGGGGGGCCCGTTCCGCGGACACACCCGCGCCGAGCTCGCCGAGGTCACCCTCGACGAGGCGCTGGCCCATCCCACCTGGGCGATGGGCACGACGGTCACGATCAACTCGTCCACGCTGGTTAACAAGGCCCTCGAGCTCATCGAGGCGCACCTGCTCTTCGGCGTCCCCTACGAGCGCATCGACGTGGTGGTGCACCCGCAGTCGATGGTCCACTCGATGGTGACCTTCGCCGACGGCGCGACCATCGCGCAGGCCAGCCCGCCGGACATGCACCTGCCGATCGCGCTCGCGCTCGGGTGGCCGGAGCGCCTGCCCGGCGCGTCGCCCCCCGAGACGTTCTCGTCGCCGACGTCGTGGACGTTCGAGCCCCTCGACACCGAGGCGTTCCCGGCCGTCGGCCTCGCGCGGGCGGCCGGGGAGACCGGGGGCTGCCTCCCGGCGGTGTTCAACGCCGCGAACGAGGAGGCGGTCGCGGCGTTCGTCGCCGGCCGGTGCCGCTGGCTCGCGATCGTCGACACGGTCGCCGGCGTCCTCGCCGACGCGGGGGAATGGGCGGGCGAGCCGCGCGACGTCGCCGACGTCCTCGCCGCCGAGGCGTGGGCCCGCGCCCGGGCGGGCGAGCTCCTGGCATCAGCCGCCCGACCAACCCCGGCGTGATCGTTCCCGGCCCGGTCCCGGACGGGGCCGCACGACGGGCAGACATCGGCGTCGCTAGCGTGGTGGCCGTGATGCTCGTGATCGGGATCGTGATCTTCGCGTTGGGGCTGGCGTTCTCCATCGCCTGGCACGAGCTCGGCCATTACTCCACCGCCCGGATGTTCGGCATCCGCGTGCCCGAGTTCATGGTCGGCTTCGGCCCCACGGTCCTGTCGAAGCGCATCGGCGAGACCGAGGTGGGGATCAAGGCGGTCCCGCTCGGCGGCTACATCCGCATGATCGGGATGATCCCCCCGGCGCCGGGCGAGACCCTCGGCCGCAGCCGCCGCTCGGGGCCGGTGCAGAGCCTCATCGACGACGTCCGGGCCAGCGCGGTCGTCGACCCCCAGCCCGGCGACGAGCACCGGCAGTTCTACACGCGCGCTCCGTGGAAGCGGATCGTGGTGATGTTCGCCGGGCCCCTCATGAACCTCGTGCTCGCGATCGCGCTGTTCGCCGTGGTCCTCATGGGCTTCGGGGTCGCCCAGGCCACGACGACGATCGGGACGGTGTCACGGTGCGCCGTGCCGGTGCCGTCGGCGCAGGCCGCGCCGGAGGCCTGCCCACCGGGCGCGCCCCTCTCACCGGCGTTCGCGGCGGGCCTGCGCCCCGACGACCGCATCGTCAGCTTCGGCGGCGTCGCCTACCCCGAGTGGTCGGGTCTGCTGCGCGCGATCCGCGCGGCGTCCGGCCCGACGCCGATCGTGGTCGACCGCGGCGGGGTCGAGGTCCCGCTCACCGTCGACGTCCTGCGTACCCAGGTCTCCCGGCTCGACGGGCCGGGCACGGAGATCGCCGGGTTCGTCGGCCTGTCGACGAGCCGGGTCAACGTCGCCGCCACCCCGGGCGAGTTCGTGGGCGCCCTCGGCGGCATCGTCGACCGCACGTTCGGTGCCATCGCCGCCATGCCCTCGCGCGTCCCCAACCTCGTCGGCTCCGTCTTCGCCGGCGAGCAACGGGCCGAGGACTCCCCCGTCAGCGTGGTCGGGGCGTCGGTCATCAGCGGGCGGATCCTCGAGCAGGACCGCCCCGCCGCCGACGAGATCGCGCTGATGATCCAGCTCCTCGCCGCGGTCAACCTCTCGCTGTTCGTGCTCAACCTGCTCCCGATCCTGCCCCTCGACGGCGGTCACATCCTCCCGGCGCTCTGGGAGGCCGCGAAGAAGCGGATCTGGCGCCTGCGGGGTCGGCCGGACCCGGGACCGGTGGACCTCGCGCGGCTCATGCCCGTCGCCTACGGGATGGTCGTGGTGATCCTCGCCTTCGGTGGCCTCGTGGTGATCGCGGACATCATCAACCCGGTCAAGCTGCCGCTGTGAGGGCAGACTGGGTAGCGCCACCGACCCCGGGAGAGAGATGACCATCGACCTCGGCATGCCCGAAGCACCCGCGGTGCTCGCGCCGCGCCGCAGGACCCGCCAGTTGGACGTGGGGGGTGTCGGTGTCGGCAGCGACCACGCGGTCTCGGTGCAGTCGATGACGACGACGCTGACCTCCGACGTCAACGCGACCCTGCAGCAGATCGCGGAGCTCACCGCGGCCGGGTGCGACATCGTCCGCGTCGCCTGCCCGAGTGCCGACGACGCCGCGGCGCTGCCGGCGATCGCGAAGAAGTCGACCATCCCGGTGATCGCCGACATCCACTTCCAGCCCAAGTACGTCTTCGCCGCGATCGACGCCGGGTGCGCGGGCGTGCGGGTGAACCCGGGCAACATCAAGCGCTTCGACGACAAGGTCGGCGAGATCGCCCGCGCGGCAAAGGACTCCGGGACGCCGATCCGCATCGGGGTCAACGCCGGGTCGCTCGAGCCCTCGATCATGGCCAGGTACGGCAAGGCGACGCCGGAGGCGCTGGTCGAGTCGGCCCTGTGGGAGGCGAGCCTGTTCGCCGAGCACGACTACCACGACATCAAGATCTCGGTGAAGCACCACGACCCGGTGACCATGGTGCGGGCCTACGAGCTGCTCGCCGAGCAGTGCGACTACCCGCTGCACCTCGGCGTGACCGAGGCCGGACCGACGTTCCAGGGCACCATCAAGTCGGCGACGGCGTTCGGCGCGCTGCTGTCCCGCGGCATCGGCGACACCATCCGCGTCTCGCTCTCGGCGCCGCCCATCGAGGAGGTCCGCGTGGGCCTGTCGATCCTCGAGTCGATGAACCTGCGCCCCCGCAAGCTCGAGATCGTGTCGTGCCCGTCGTGCGGTCGCGCGCAGGTCGACGTCTACTCCCTCGCCGACGAGGTGACCGCCGGCCTCGAGGGCATGGAGGTCCCGCTCCGGGTCGCGGTCATGGGCTGCGTCGTCAATGGCCCGGGGGAGGCCCGCGACGCCGATCTGGGTGTGGCGAGTGGCAACGGCAAGGGCCAGATCTTCGTCAAGGGCGAGGTCATCAAGACCGTCCCGGAGGCGCAGATCGTCCAGACGCTCATCGAGGAGGCCATGCGCCTGGCCGAGGAGAGCACTGCGGCGGAGACCGAACTCTCCGGCGGCCACGCGGGCGGCGCGCCCCACGTCACCGTCGGCTGACCATGTCGACGCCCCGGTGACCGTGATGGGATCGGGGTCGTGTCCACGTTCGACGATCTCGACGCCTTCGTCGCCGTCCGGCGCCAGGCCGGCCTCGCGCTCTCGCCGGACGGTTCGCGCCTCGTCACGACGGTCTCCGAGCTCGCATCCGATCACAAGTCCTCGGGGACGTCGCTGTGGGAGCTCGACCCCCGGGGAGCCGCGCCCGCACGCCGGCTGACCCGTTCCTCGGAGGGGGAGTCCTCGGCTGCGTTCACCCCGGACGGTGACCTGCTGTTCACCTCGCGCCGCGCCGACCCCGCGGCCGAGGACCCCTCCGACGTCGCCGCCCTCTGGGTGCTCCCACGCGCCGGGGGAGAAGCGCGCCCCGTGCTCACCTGCGGGGCCGGGGTGTCGTCGTTCGCGGTGGCCCGCGACAGCGGGACGCTCCTGGTCGCCACGCCCGTCCCGGTCGGCGACGGTCCGGCGAGCGGGTGGGCGGGCGGGCTGGCGGGCGGTGGCGCCGACGGCGGCGACCACGCCGCGGTGCTGCGCGAGGCCCGCGAGAAGGCCGGGGTCTCGGCGCGGCTGCACGAGCACTTCCCCGTCCGCTCCTGGGACCACGACCTCGGGCCGGGACGCACCCAGCTGCGTCGCCACCCGGCACTCGCGGGCGCCGAGCGGGTCGGCGACCCCCTCGGTGTCGTCGACCCACCGGCGTCGTCGGCGATCCTCCGCGACGCCGCGGTGTCCCCGGACGGGGCGAGGATCGCCGTGGTCGTCGCCCGCCGTCGGGACGGCGATCCGGCCGCCCTGCACGACGTCCTGGAGCTCCACGACGCCGACGGCACCCGCACCGTCCTCGCCGACGAGCCCGGCGCCGATCACGAGACCCCCGTCTTCACCCCGGACGGTCGGTGGCTGCTGTGGGTCCGCGAGCGCCACCCCGCGCCCGGCCGCGGCGTCGCCCACTCGCTGCGGGCGCGCTCGCTCGAGGACGGGAGCGAGCGCGAGGTCGTCGTGGAGGGTCGCTGGATGATCCGCGGGCTCGTCGGGGCCGCGGAGACCGACGTGCTCTACGTCGTCGTCGACGAGGCCGGACACGCCCCCATCCAGCGGGTGTCGATCACCGACGGCACACGGACCCGCCTCACGGCCCGCGGTGCGTACACCGATGTCCTCGCCGCGCCCGACGGGTCCGCCGTGTACGCCCTGCGCGCCGCCGTCGACTCCCCACCCACGCCGGTGCGCCTCGACCCGCGCGACCCCGACCAGGAGCCGACCGCCCTGCGCGGCGTCACCGAGCTCGACCCGCTTCCGGGCTCGCTCACCGAGGTGCACGCCGCAGCGGCCGACGGCACGGCGCTGCGGGCGTGGCTGGTCCTGCCGGGCGGCACGTCGGCGTCCTCCCCCGCACCCCTGTTGCTCTGGGTCCACGGCGGACCGGTGATGAGCTGGAACGCCTGGTCGTGGCGATGGAATCCGTGGCTCATGGCCGCCCGCGGCTGGGCGGTGCTGCTGCCCGACCCGCGGCCCTCGACCGGCTACGGACAGGATTTCGTCGACGCCGCGACCGGCGCGTGGGGCGAGCTGCCCTACACCGACCTCATGACGACGACCGACGCCGCGTGCGCCCGCGACGACGTCGACGCCTCCCGCACCGCGGTGATGGGCGGGTCCTTCGGCGGCTACATGGCCAACTGGATCGCCGGGCACACCGACCGCTTCTCCGCGATCGTGACCCACGCGAGCATCTGGCACCTCGACGCCTTCGTCGGGGCCACCGACTCCTCGTTCCACTGGGCCCGCGAATGGGGCGACCCGCTCTCCGACCCGGACCGCTACGCGGCGCACTCCCCCCACCGCCACGTCCGGTCGATCACCACGCCGATGCTGGTGATCCACGGCGACAAGGACTATCGCGTGCCGATCGGCGAGGGGCTGCGGCTCTGGTACGACCTGCAGCGCTGCGGCGTCACGTCGGCGTTCCTGTACTTCCCCGACGAGAACCACTGGGTGCTCAAGCCCGGGGACGCGGTCCTCTGGTACCGCACGGTGTCCGCGTTCCTCGACCACCACGTGCTCGGCCGGGAGTGGGTCCGACCCGAACTCGTGTGAGGGGAGCCGGCGGCGCCGATGTGGCACTCTGGCGACGTGCTCCGTACCGCTGGTGCGCGGCTGCTCGACGACCGGGACCGCTCGAAGGTCCGGAGCGCGCTCGACGCCGATCCGATCGCCTCCTGCATGGTCGCCTCGCGCGTCGAGACGGTCGGCGTGGAGCCGTGGCGTCTCGGCGGCGAGATGTGGGGCGTCGGGGGACACCTGGACGGGCTCTGCTTCTCCGGCGCCAACCTCGTCCCGCTGCGGGGGGAACGCTCCGCCGTGCGGGCCTTCGCCGACCGCGCGCGCCGCCACCGACGGTCCTGCTCCTCCCTGGTGGGACGCCGGGAGCTGGTCCTGCCGCTGTGGGAGGAGCTGCGGGAGCACTGGGGTTCCGCGCGCGAGGTCCGCGCCGACCAGCCACTGATGGCCACCGACCGTCCCCCCCGGACCGCGCCCGATCCGCATGTGCGGCGCACCCGACCCGACGAGATGGAGCGTTACCTCCCCGCCGCGATCGCCATGTTCATCGAGGAGGTCGGCGTCGATCCGCGCCTCGGCGACGGCGGCGTCGGCTATCGCGCCCGGGTCGCCGAGCTGATCGCCGCCGGCCGGGCGTTCACCCGCATCGAGAACGGCGAGGTGGTGTTCAAGGCCGAGATCGGGGCGCTCTCCACCCGCGTCGGGCAGATCCAGGGCGTCTGGGTCCACCCGGACCGCCGCGGCGAGGGCATTGGGGCGGCCGGCACGGCTACCGTCGTCGACCACCTGGTGCGGGCGGGACGCGTCGCCAGCCTCTACGTGAACGCTTTCAACGTCCCGGCCCGACGCGCCTACGAACGGATCGGGTTCTCGCAGGCCGGGAGCTTCGCCACCGTCCTGTTCTGACCGTCACTCGACGTGCTACTCCCTGTGGGTGACCGCCGGTCGGCGTGAGAGACGGACCGCTCGACGGGCGACTGAGACTTTTCTGTAACCTTTCACCCCTCCGTGGCGTTGCTCCAAGTGTCAGCACGACCACAGGTGGCGGGAGTCGGCGAGAACTCCGCACCGTCGCCGTCGACTTCGCCTGGGGGCCATGTCGTGTTCGGAAGGAAGTTCGTCGCTACGGCGATCGATCGTAGCGCCGAGAACCCGCTGGACCGGCGGAGGTTCATTGCCGCTGCCGGGGTGGCCGGGCTGGGTGTGGCCGGGGCTTCGGTGTTGGGTGCGAGTGGTGCCTTCGCCACCGAGGGCGAGAACGGCGGCGCGCCCAGCGACGCGGCGATCCTCAACTTTGCGCTGAACCTGGAGTACCTCGAGGCCGAGTTCTACTCCCGGGCGTTCACAGGCGAGGGCCTGCCCGACAGCCTCACCGACGGCAAGGGAACGCTGGGCCAGGTCAAGGGCGGCCGGAAGGTCGACTTCAAGACCAAGGCCATCCGCGACTACGCCCGCGAGATCACGGCAGACGAGCGCAACCACGTCGAGTTCCTGCGCACCACGCTGGGCTCGGCGGCCGTCGCGCGGCCGGCCATCGACATCGACTCCGCCTTCCAGGCTGCCGCGATGGCGGCCGGGCTGGCTTCGGAGGACAAGCCGTTCGACGCCTACGCCAGCGAGGAGAACTTCCTGCTCGCCGCGTTCGTGTTCGAGGACGTCGGCGTGACCGCCTACAAAGGTGCCGCGCCGCTGATCAGCAACAAGACCTGCCTCGAGGCCGCCGCCGGGATCCTCGCGGTCGAGGCCTATCACGCTGCGAACATCCGGACCTCGATCGTGGCCAAGGGCATGGACCTCGAGCAGGCCACCGTCAAGATCTCCGACGCTCGCGACAGCCTCGACGGATCGTCCGACCTCGACCAGGGTGTGCTGCTCGACGGGCAGACCAACATCGTGCCGACCGACAAGAACGGCCTCGCGTTCAGCCGGACCGCCGGGCAGGTCCTCAACGTGGTCTACCTGACCCCGAAGAAGGCCACCTCCGGCGGCTTCCTGCCCAAGGGCACCAACGGCGAGATCCACGAGAGCGCCGCCAACGGGTAGCGGTGCGGAGCGCCCTTCCGGCCGCACCTGAGCGCGACCGGCTGCTCCCGCTCGCGGTGTGCCCCGGGCGCCGCCTGGACCTGCCCGCGCAGGTACCGTCGCTCCGGTGAGCCCGGTTCTCCCGTCCGCCGAGGGCACCGTGGGTATCCGTGGTGCCGGATGGCTGGTCGCGCTCGACGCCGTCGCCGTGCTCGTCTTCGCCGCGATCGGTCGGCGCAGCCACGCCGAGGTGGGCGCGATCGTCGGCGTCGTCCAGACCGCGGCGCCGTTCCTGCTCGGCGCCGTCGCGGGGGTCCTCGTGTCGCGGTCGTGGCGCGATCCGCCGGCGTGGCGTTCCGGCGTCGCGACGTGGGTCGGCGCGGTCGTCGTCGGTCTCGCGCTGCGGGCCCTCGTCCTCGACCGGCTTCCGCTCTCCTTCGCGGTCGTGGCGACCGTGTCACTCGGCGTGCTGATCCTCGGATGGCGCGGTGTGGTCCGCGGCGTGGTCGCCACGGGGCGGCGCGGCTCCCGGGCACGCGCCTAGGCTGGCTGCCATGCCGGTCCGCACCCCCCTGCGGCCCGGGCAGCAGACCCCGCTGCGCCCGGTGCCGAACGCCATCACCCGCCCCGAGTACGTCGGGAAGCCCGCCCCCGCGCGCTCCACGGACCCGTGGGTGCAGACGCCCGAGATCATCGAGGCGATGCGCGTGGCCGGCAAGGTCGGTGCGCTGGCACTCGCCGCCGGCGGGAACGCCGTGCGCCCGGGCGTCACCACCGACGAGGTCGACCGCGTCGTGCACGAGTTCCTGGTCGACGCCGGCGCCTACCCCTCGACGCTGGGCTACCGCGGCTTCCCGAAATCCTGCTGCGTCTCGCTCAACGAGGTCGTCTGCCACGGCATCCCCGACTCGACCGTCATCGAGGACGGCGACATCGTCAACATCGACGTCACCGCCTACATCGGAGGCGTCCACGGCGACACCAACGCGACCTTCCTCGCTGGCGACGTCTCCGAGGAGGACCGCCTTCTCGTCGAGCGCACCCACGAGGCCACGATGCGCGCGATCAAGGCGGTGAAGCCGGGCCGGGAGCTCAACGTCGTCGGCCGGGTCATCGAGTCCTACGCCAACCGCTTCGACTACGGCGTGGTGCGCGACTTCACCGGCCACGGCATCGGCCGCACCTTCCATTCCGGCCTCGTCGTCGTGCACTACGACGACCCCACGCGCCACGAACCGCTCGAGCCGGGCATGACGTTCACCATCGAGCCGATGATCACTCTCGGCGACATCGACTACGACGTGTGGGACGACGGGTGGACGGTGACGACGAAAGACAAGTCGCGCACCGCGCAGTTCGAGCACACGATCCTGGTCACCAACTCGGGCAGCGAGATCCTGACGCTGCTGTGATCGGCTCGAGGTGGTGACCCGGCCGCACGTGCTCGCCTCGGCGGCCGTGTCGGTCGACGGTTTCCTCGACGACACCTCGCCGCAGCGGCTCGTGCTGTCCGGGCCGGCCGACCTCGACCGCGTCGACGCCGAGCGGGCCGGGGTGGACGCGATCCTCGTCGGGGCCGGGACGGTGCGCGCGGACGACCCGCGGCTGCTCGTGCGCTCCGCGGGCCGCCGGGCCGCGCGGGAGGCTCGGGGCCTCCCGCCGTCACCGCTGCGGGTGGTGCTGGGCGGCTCGGGTCACCTCCCGTCCGCTGCTCGCGTCTTCACCCGCGAGGGCGCGTCGACCGTGGTGCTCGGCCCGTCGCCCGGGATCCCCGAGGTGCTCGCAGATCTCGCGGACCGGGGCGTCGTGCGCCTCATGGTCGAGGGCGGGGCGGCGGTGCACCGGGCGTTCCTCGCCGCGGACGCGGTCGACGAACTGCAGCTGGTCGTCGCGCCGCGCCTGGTGGGGGACGGGCCGCGGTTCACCGGCGGCGGGACGCCCCACCTCGTCGAGACACGCACGCTCGGTCCCGACGTGCTCCTGCGCTACCGCTTCGGTGACGCCGACGACCGTTGGCTCGCGGAATCGTGCGCGCTCGCCGAGCGGTGCCCGCCGTCGACGACGGCGTTCGCCGTGGGGTGCGTCGTGGTGGCCGCCGACGGAGCGGTACTGGCGACGGGCTGGTCGCGCCGCGACGACCCCCACGACCACGCCGAGGAGGCCGCGCTCCGGTCGCTCGATCGCACGGACCCGGGGCTCGCGGGCGCCACCGTCTACAGCTCGCTGGAGCCCTGTGGGCAGCGGGCGTCGCGCCCCGTGACGTGTGCGCAGCGCATCGTCGACGCGGGGGTGCGGCGGGTCGTCATCGCCTGGCGCGAACCGCCGACCTTCGTCGGGACCCCGAGCGGTGGCGCGCAGCTGGAGTCGTCGGGGGTCGAGGTGGTCGAGCTTGGGCGATGGGCGGACCTGGCCCGGCGGCCGAACCGCTGACGGGCGCAACCCGCGTCGGCCCGGGTCCTCGTGCTCACGCGTCGAGATTCCCGACGAACGCCGCGCACTGCTGTATGTAGCGGCGGTGCCGTCGAGGGCGAGGGGTATCGCTTCGCGCACCTTCTGGACGTCGACGGCCAGGTACTCGTGCACGAGGACGTTGCGCAGGCCGACCGACGGCAGCAGCTCGTCGCGGAGGTCCGGGCCGATGAGACCGCACTCGGCCGCGAGGACGAAGGGTTCCCGGTAGGAGGTGGCCGCGCGATGCAGGCGCGCGCCGGTGACGTGCTCGTTCACCGACGCCGCCAGCTCGACGAGCTGCGTGAGGATGCGCTCCACGCCGTGTCGGGTCATGCGGTCCGTCGTGAGGTCGATGTCGTCGTCGAGACCGGCGAGGTCGCCGAGCAGGTCGCGGATGGTCGACAGCCTGGCGTGCACGATCGACGGGTCGAGGCGCCGCGGGCTCACGGGAGCTCGGCCATCCGAGCCATGTCCCGGCGTCGCATCCACTCCGTGCTCAGCCGTTCGCCGCTCGCCTGTAGCTGCCGGCGGACGAACTCGCCCTCGGGGTGCTCGTAGAGCGGCTCTCCCGGGACGAGGGCGTGCTGGCGCGCCACCGGACCGGCGCGGTCGAGGTCGAGGAGGTCGACGGCGTCGGTCCCCGTGAGCTTCATCAGGGCCGTGATCACGGCGATCGGGTCGAGCGTGCCCGTCCTCGAACCGACGGCGACGTCCAGGTCGTTCGGCGCCGGCTCACCGCGAGCCACGCTCCCGAAGACCACGACGAGGCTGAGTCCGTGCCGTTCGGCGAGCTCGTCGAGGCGCCCGGCGGCCTCGGCCTCACGGAGTCGCCCCAGACCCTCGGTGGGCGTGGTCACGAGGCCGAGGGTAGTGCCGTCGTGCGAGCCTGACTCCCATGGCCAAGGTCTACGAGCGCATCGAGCCGCGGATGGCGCGCTGGATCGGTGAGCAGCCGGTGTTCTTCGTCGGGACCGCCCCGCTCGACGGCGACGGGCTGGTCAACGTCTCGCCCAAGGGCTTGCGGGGCACGTTCGGGGTGCTCGACGACCACACCTTCGCCTACGTCGACATGACCGCCAGCGGCATCGAGACCACCGCACACCTGCGGGAGAACGGGCGCATCTGCGTCATGTTCTGCTCCTTCGACGGCACGCCGAACGTCGTGCGGCTGCACGGACGGGGTCGGGTGGTGACGCGCGGCGAGGACGGTTTCGACGCCGCCCTCGAGCCGTTCACGATGGGCCTCGCCTCGCGGCGCACCGAGGCGCGCGGGGTGGTCACGGTCGACGTCACCCGCGTCGCCGACGCCTGCGGCTACGCCGTCCCGCGGATGCACCTGGAGAGCGACCGGGAGCTGCTCGACTCGTGGGCCGAGCACAAGACCCCCGAGAAGCTGCGCGAGTACCGGGCGGAGAAGAACGAGGTCTCCCTCGACGGCCTGCCCGGACTCGCCGGGCTGCCGCCGTGGTGACGGGGCCGTCCCGGTGAGCGGGGCGCTTCTCGTCGCCGGCACCACCTCCGACGCCGGCAAGAGCGTCCTCGTCGCCGGGATCTGCCGGTGGCTGCACCGGCAGGGCGTCGAGGTCGCGCCGTTCAAGGCGCAGAACATGTCCAACAACTCGGTGGTGTGCCGCGACGGTGGGGAGATCGGGCGGGCGCAGGCGCTGCAGGCCGCGGCCTGCGGGGTCGCCCCGAGTGTCCGGTTCAACCCGGTGTTGCTCAAGCCGGGCACCGACCGCACCTCGCAGGTCGTCGTCCGCGGCCGCGTCGACGGCACCGTCACCGCCCGCGACTACCGGGAACGCAAGGGGCCGCTGCTCGGCGTCGTCACCGAGACCCTCGCCGGGCTGCGCTCCGAGTTCGACGCAGTGATCTGCGAGGGCGCGGGCTCACCGACCGAGATCAACCTGCGCGCCACCGACATCGCGAACATGGGCCTCGCGCGGGCCGCGGACCTCCCGGTGATCGTCGTCGGCGACATCGATCGCGGCGGGGTTTTCGCCCACCTCTTCGGCACCCTCGCCCTCCTCGAGCCCGCCGACCAGGCCCTGATCGCCGGCTTCGTGATCAACAAGTTCCGCGGTGACCGGACACTGCTCGCTCCCGGGCTCGTCCAGTTGCACGCCCTCACCGGGCGCGCCACCCTCGGGGTCGTCCCCTGGGCCGAGGAGCTGTGGCTCGACGCCGAGGACTCGCTCGGGCACGTCGCCGACGGCGTCGTCGGCCGACCGGCGCCGCCCGTGGGTGCGGACTGGCTCCGGGTGGCCGCGATCCGTTTCCCGCGCCTATCCAACGGCACCGACGTCGACGCTTTCGCCGCCGAACCCGGCGTCGCCGTCCGCTACGTCGTCGAGCCGTCGCGCCTCGCCGACGTCGACCTCGTCGTGCTGCCCGGCTCCAAGTCGACCGTGGCTGACCTGGAGTGGCTGCGGCGTACCGGCCTCGCCGACGCCGTCCTCGCCCACGCCCGGGCGGGGCGCGCGGTCGTCGGCCTCTGCGGCGGCTTCCAGATGCTGGGCAGGACGATCTCGGACCCCGACGGTGTCGAGGCGCCGGCGGGCACACACGTCGACGGGCTGGGGCTGCTCGCCGTGGACGTCGTCTTCGACCGCGACAAGCACCTCGGCGGGGTCGTCGGGATGGCGCTGGGGGAGGCCGTCTCCGGCTACGAGATCCACCACGGCCGGGTGGTCGGGCGCGGGGACCGGTACCTGATCATGCAGCCCGACGACCCCGGGGAGGGCGCGATCCACGAGGCCGTGCTCGGTTCGCACTGGCACGGCCTGCTGGAGAACGACGGGTTCCGCCGCGAGGTGCTGACCCTGGCCGCCGACGCGGCGGGCCGGGACTTCCGCGCCGCGCCGGCCACCGACTTCGCCGCGGCCCGCGGCGCCCAACTCGACCTGCTCGGCGACCTGGTGGCCGACCACCTCGACGGTGCCGCCCTCTGGCGCCTCCTCGAACGCGGTGCGCCATCCGATCTTCCTGTCGTCCCCCCGGCCGGCCCCTGATCATGGTCGGAAGGTGCCCGCGGATTTCCTGTTCAGCACCAGGTTGTCGGGGGTGCACTTTATGGTTGACCTATGAGCACGGTGACCGTTGATGACACCCTCTGTACGCGGGTGCGCGACGCGGTGCGGACGCTGCGGGAGGCGGAGTTCGCG
>JAABUZ0100000322.1_pt1 | contig 121218 bp, 110 predicted proteins | sample 5562091 | NCBI WGS metagenome assembly JAABUZ01 (sample SAMN12813069, study PRJNA571459) | rock metagenome | isolation source: Antarctica rocks | place: Antarctica: Victoria Land, Linnaeus Terrace sud | collected 2015-12-21 | reverse complement strand
TCCTGCCAGACACGTCGCATCTCTTCCGTATTCATCTTTGGGTTTCCTCTCACAAACTCTTCTGTTCGGTTCTCCTTGTCTTTATGATACCACTTGAGCAGGGTCTGCAAAAAAATAAATCACACCCAGCAATTCGGGGTAAGGCTTCTTCTACACCTATACTGGATGTCATAACTTTTTCATGACTCACCACATTTTCATAATCGTATACTTCTCCTGTGAAGAAAGACGGACAGACCATCAACTAAGGTTATTGTAATAAATACACTAATGTATAAGTAGATCAGCCTCCTGCCTTGTTTTTTGGCAATCCAGGAAGCATTTTTATGCTCCAAAACAGCTCCTATTTTACGCAAAATTCCTTATGGTAGATACTTCTCTAGCTCTTATTGCCTCAAAAGCCTGTGCTACGCGCATAGAAAATAAGGTGTAAGGTGCGGGATAAATCCTGATGTGCTAACAAAGGGGTAGTGGCATACTATCAGTGTACAAGAAAACATGGTAAGGCACATGAGACAGTAAGTCTCTCTGAGGAGTGCATTCAATGAGTGCAGAAACATTAGCCCGTCTACAATTTGGTACGACCATCGTCTATCACTATCTCTTTGTTCCGCTAACATTGGGATTAGTGCTGTTGGTGGCGATTATGGAAACACTCTACGTTCGTAGTGGAAATACAGTGTATAAGCGCATGACACAGTTCTGGGGTAAGCTCTTTGTCATTAATTTCACGTTAGGTGTAGTCACAGGTATTGTGCAAGAATTTCAATTTGGCATGAACTGGTCAAGCTATTCTCGCTTCATCGGTGATGTCATTGGTGCATCGCTAGCTCTTGAAACATTGATGGCCTTCTTCCTGGAATCCACCTTCCTGGGCATCTGGCTTTTCGGCTGGGATCGTCTCTCGAAGAAGCTGCACCTGAGTGCAATTTGGCTTGTCGTGCTAGGTTCGTACCTCTCGACCTTCTGGATACTCGTCGCAAACTCGTTTATGCAGCATCCGGTTGGCTACGCGCTATCCAACGGCCATGCTGAAATGACCAATTTCTGGGCACTCATCACGAACCCGACATTGGCGTATCAGACGCCGCACGTCGTAGCTGGAGCGATTACGACTGGTGCCTTTTTCGTCGTCGGTATCAGTGCCTATCATCTCTTAAAGAAGACGAAGGACCAGGAATTTTTCCAGCGCTCGATGCGTCTGTCACTTGTGACTGCCTTGCTGTCAAGCATCGTCTCGGTCATCGTAGGACACATCTATGGACAGTATGATATTCTCGCACAGCCTATGAAGATGGCTGCGGCAGGGGCAATTTGGAATACGCAGCAACCTGCATCGTTGGCACTCGTCGCAATTCCAAATCAGGCTGCACATACAAACATCTTCTCGATTAGTATTCCGTACTTGCTCAGTTTCCTCTCAGACTGGAGCTTTACGAGTCGTGTCGAGGGCATCAACCAGATACAAGCAGCCTACGTGCATCTTTATGGTCCTGGGAATTATATCCCTGATGTATTGATAGCATTCTACAGTTTCCGGGTCATGCTCGGTATAGGTGCTTTAATGGTCCTGATTGCAGCGGTTGCGCTCTTCCTCTCTATCAAGAGAAAGAACCTTTTTAACAATCGTTGGGTATTGCGGAGTTTGGTCGCGTCGATTGCTCTGCCATATATTGCGAACACATGTGGATGGTTGCTTGGTGAGATGGGTCGTCAGCCCTGGACCGTGTTTGGTCTGTTGAAGACGGTCAATAGCGTCTCTCCGTCGGTGACGTTTGCTGAGGTGATCGTGACATTGGTAGCATTTTGCACACTGTATGGTATTCTGGCGGTTGTTGATGGCTACCTGCTCGTCAAGACTGCAAAGAAAGGTTCTTCCGTAGAAGAGACTGTGCAGACACAAGAAGAGCAACTAGCGGTCACGTTCTAAGAGGAAGAGGTAGCGAAAATGGACTTACAAATATTATGGTTTATCGTGATTGGTGTCCTACTGACAGGCTTTTTCTTCCTGGAAGGCTTTGACTATGGCGTTGGGATGCTTCTCCCCTTTCTAGGTAAAAATGATACTGAGCGGCGTATGATAATGAACTCGATTGGCCCTTTTTGGGATGCCAACGAGGTCTGGCTCATCGCTGCGGGTGGGGCACTATTCGCCGCTTTTCCAACATGGTATGCCACGATGTTAAGCGGTTTCTATCCCGAAATGTTCCTGGTTCTCTTTGCACTCATCATTCGTGGGGCGGCATTCGAGTTCCGCAGTCAGCACGAAAGTTCTCGCTGGCGCACCTTTTGGGATTGGATGATCTTTGTTGGAAGTGTACTCCCTGGCTTCTTCTGGGGCGTCATAATTGGGAACTTGATGCATGGTGTACCGATTGATGCCCAGGGAAACTATGCCGGTAGTTTCCTGACACCACTCAACCCATTCGCGCTTCTCGTTGGTTTGGCCTTTGATACGTTCTTTTTACTACACGGGGCCATTTTTCTGAGCTTGCGTGAGACGGGAGAGCTTGTGAAGCGGTCTCAGCGCGTGGTACCATTTATATGGGTTGTTAATCTAATCATCATTGCACTGGTAGTTATTACTGGTTTCACTGCTAGCAACGTCTTTAAACAGGCGTTGTTGAATCCAAGAATTGTACCTTTAGACTACGTGATATTGGCGTCACTGGTTACGCTACTCTGGTTAAATGCACGTGGACGTAGCGGATGGGCCTTCGCAATGTCGTTTACGGTGATTATATGCTCGGCGCTTCTTGTTGTACTGTGCCTTTTCCCAGATGTGATGGTGTCGAGCCTCAATCCAGCGTGGAGTTTGACGATTAGGAACACTTCTACAAATCCATATTCTATGACGGTCATAAGTTGGATTGGCTTGACAATAATTCCTTTTATTATGCTCTATCAAGCTTGGAACTACTGGGTCTTTAGAAAAAGGATTGAGCCACACGCAATTGGTCACTACTAGCAGACATATAGTAGAGGTCTAATTCACTACACTCTCTCGCCACTCTTAAGAGTGGCGAGAGAGTGTAGTGAATTAGACCTCTACACAGAGATATGTATCTTGACTATTTTTCCCTGAATAGACAGGCGAAGGATATACCTTTCATTGGTCTAAATCTGTGAGGTCAAATATCGTGAGTATAAATAAACGACTTCTTCAATATGTAAAAACAATGTATCTATATGTTGCAGTAGTAGGCATACTAGGACTCCTGACTGCAGGCTGTATCGTTGTACAGGCAAATTTTATCGCACAGATTATCAATGGTGTGTTTCTCCTTAAGCAATCTCTTCCACAATTGCAGGCAGCCTTATTCATTCTGCTCGCCATTCTGCTACTTCGCGCGGCATTGATATGGGGCGGGGACACAATTACCAACGCAGTCTCCTGTACCGTGAAAAGTGACCTGCGTAGTCGTCTCTTCTCACATCTCTTCAAGCTCGGTCCACTCTATACAAAAGGCGAACGTAGCGGCGAGATTGTAAATACAACGGCCGATGGTATAGAGGCACTTGATGCCTACTTCATTCAGTTCTTTCCGCAAGCGGCGGCAACGATGGTTATTCCAACAGTAATTCTTATTGCTGTTTTCAGGATTGATCTCATTTCAGGTATTATACTGCTGGTCACATGGCCTATCTTGCCTGCTTTTATGATCTTGATTGGTATGCAAGCGAACTCAATGACAAAGAAACGCTGGCAGGTGATGAGTTTGTTGAGTTCCCACTTTCTGGACGTTTTGCAAGGCTTGACTACACTAAAGCTCTTCGGGCGCTCTACCATACAGGAAGAGACGATTCGTCGGGTGAGTGAACGCTATAGCGAGATCACGATGAAGGTATTGCGGGTTGCCTTCCTGTCTTCGTTTGTAATGGAGATGGGGTCAACACTCAGTACTGGCGTTGTAGCCGTTGAGATTGGTATACGTCTGCTCTATGGAGGAATGCCTTTTGAGCCTGCATTCTTTGTTCTCCTGCTCGCACCAGAATTTTATCTTCCACTGCGTTCGCTCGGTACTCAGTTTCACGCAAGCATAGAGAGTTCAGCCAGTGCGGAGCGCATTTTCGATATTCTTGAGACACTCCCCCAAAAGGGACAAAAAAATACGACAGCAGCATCTATGGACATAGCAATTCGTCGCTCACTCGCGTTTCAGAATGTGCATTACACCTACCCATCCTCCAATGACAAAGAAGCGAATGGAGAGGCTTTGAAGGGTGTTTCTTTTGAGGTGTTGCCTGGACAAAAGGTTGCGTTTGTTGGCGCAAGCGGTGCAGGCAAAAGCACCATCGCCAGTTTACTCTTACGTTTTATTGAACCGACACAGGGTAAAATTACCGTCGATGGACTGTCTAGCCAGGACGTTACCGCACAAGCATGGCGCAGATTGATCGCATGGCAGCCACAAAATCCTTACGTGTTCAATACGACTGTTGCGGAAAATATACACATGGGTCGTGCAGGTGCTTCTATGGAAGAGATCATACACGCAGCCCGTGATGCAGACAGCCACGACTTTATTCAGACGTTGCCACAAGGCTACGATACAGTAATCGGTGAGCGAGGTGCGCGTCTGAGCGGTGGACAGGTACAACGTCTAAGCCTCGCGCGGGCATTCTTAAAGAACGCGCCCATCTTGCTTTTAGATGAAGCGACCTCAACATTGGACGGTGCGAGCGAGGAGCAGGTGTTTCACGCTATTGATGCGGTGATGAAAGATCGTATTGTACTTGTCATTGCCCATCGTCTCAACACAATCAGAAACGCTGATCAGATTATCGTTGTACAGGATGGACGGATTGCTGCTTATGGTACACATTCCAGTTTGCTTCAAAGTTCCCCTGTCTATCAAGCACTGGTACAGGCTTACGAGGGGAAAAAGGTACTGGCATGAAGAACACATTTAGTCGCCTCCTTAAGCTAGCGTGGCCTGTAAGGACATGGATGGTTCTTTCAGCGTTGATAGGCACCGCTACCGTGTTGAGCGGTATTGGTCTCGCCGCGACAGCAGCCTACCTAATTTCGCAGGCAGCACTTCGTCCATCAGAATCGGCACTCGCAATAGCCATTGTGGGGGTACGTTTCTTTGGTATTGCACGCGGAGCCTTCCGCTACCTGGAACGGCTAGTCTCACATAACGCGGCCTTCCGCCTACTTGCCGATATGCGCGTCTGGTTTTATAAAGCACTTGTTCCCCTGGCACCTGCTCGTTTATTGATGTTGAAAAATGGTTCGCAACAAGAGTTGCGTAGTGGTGACGTGCTACGTCGCGCTGTAGCAGATGTTGACACACTCCAGAATTTTTATATTCGTGTCCTGGCCCCCCCTATCATTGCCGCCTTGATTGCCCTTATAATGTGGCTATTCCTGGGTGCGTTTGGGAGTATCTTTGGTCTCGTGTATCTCGGTCTTTTCTTGCTCTCCAGCACTGTGATACCCTTACTGGCCCACTTAGCGAGTAGAAGACTAGGGCAACAGATCGTAGTCACGCGTTCAGACTTGCAAGCCCAGCTCGTCGACAGCGTGCAGGGTATCGCCGACCTGATTGCATTCGGACAGGAACAGCAGCAGACAGCCCACATTCAAGCGTTGACGAAGAAGCTAAATAGAATGCAGATGGCGATGGCATACATTGGGGGTACTCAAAATGCATTGACCAATTTTTTTATGAACATGACTGCCTGGGTTATGCTTTTCATTGCTATACCCTTGGTACACAATGGACAGTTGAGTGGTGTCTTCCTGTCCTTACTGGTTCTCTCAGCCATTGCTAGTTTTGAAATTGTGTTGCCACTCCCTGCAGCATTCCAACAACTAGGCGCCAACCTGAAGGCCGCCAGTAGACTCTTTGAAATTGTTGACGCACTTCCAACAGTAGAGAATCCACAGCAACCAGCACACTTACCGCAAGATACGACAATTGTAGTCGAGCACCTCAACTTCCGATACGAGACGAATGAGCCATACGTGTTACAAGACATTAATATGACACTTAAGCCGGATGAATGCATCATGCTTGTTGGGCCGAGCGGGTCTGGGAAATCCACACTCACACGCCTACTTTTACGTTTCTTCGAGTATCACGAAGGGCGTATCACGCTTGGAGGACGTGATCTGCGCGAGTATAGACAGGACGACCTCTACACCTTAATGAGCGTAGTCGAACAGGATACTCACCTTTTCAACACCTCTATTCGTGCAAACCTGATGCTTGCCCGTCCAGAGGCAAGCGAGGAAGAGATGATCGAGGCCGCGCAAAAGGCACAACTGCACGAATTTGTACAAACACTTTCGGCTGGATATAATACTCAGGTCGGCGAACAAGGGCTGCGGCTGAGCGGAGGTGAACGCCAACGTCTCTCCATTGCACGCGCATTTCTCAAAGACACACCTATTGTTATCCTTGATGAGCCAACCGTTAATCTGGACGCAATCGCCGAGCAGAGTGTTTTGCAGGCTATACAATCACTGCGTAAAGGACGCGCTACCTTAATGGTCACACATCGTCTGACCGCGATGGACATGGCCGACGAAATTCTAGTTCTTCAAAATGGTTGTGTCGCCGAGCGTGGATCGCACCAATATTTGCTGCAAAAAGAGGCGACCTACTGCTACCTATGGCAGCAACAACAACAACAGTTTGCAACAGTCGAATCTCAAGTTTAAAGACAATCCCCAGCATTTTGAAAGCCGAGAGAGCATGAAAGGAGTAAGCTCCTTTCATGTTGAGAATGTAACCTTCTGCAACATTCAAAAAGCTCTGAAAATGATGCACAATTCACTTGACACTCACGTTATGTACCTGCTAGTATAGGCGCAACCTCTACAGTGTATCTGTTATTATGAATAGTAGGGATTGTCTTATTAATGATGAGGAAGAATATTGGGTAGTAGTGGGTAGTAGTGTATGAGTGACTTAGTGGGCAAGTTCCTTTTCGCAAGATGAACTATATCACAGACAGTTCGCGCAAAATAATTTACGCTATAAAGCAACGACGTAAGAAAAACACTCGCGGACTACATTGCTCATGCTACAAAGGGAGAAAAATGAATGGAAGCAGTACTTAATGGGCCACATGGCTCCACGCAACTCGGCGCAAACGTTACCGCACTTGGACGCACGCAAGACAATCAAGTTGTGGTCAACGATACCAAAGCGTCATCGCATCATGCAGAGATTCGTTCAATGGGACAAGAGTACACGATCACTGATCTTGGTAGCACAAATGGCACGTTTGTCAACGGTCAGCAGCTTACCAGCAATATGCCACGCACATTGCAGTCTGGTGACACTGTTCGTATTGGTGATTCCACCTACACCTTCGAGGCACGCAATCCACAGCAATCCGGATATGGAATATATGGGACTCAAGTGTCGGGTAGCAATCCTAATTTGGCGCCAACACAGATGGCGCAGCCACAATACCCTGGTACTGCCTATGGTGGGGCTCCATCAGCACAAAATTTTCCACCAACACAGGCCGCCACAGAGTATCAGCAAGGTGGGTTTCAACCTTATCCTGGACAACAGGGCAGTTTTCCTCCACCACCTCCAGGCGGTTCTTCGCCCAATCAATATAACCAGCCAACACAGGCTGCATCGTACATGTCTCAACCACCACCCCCACAGTACAATGCTGTACCGTTGTATAACCCTAATCCTGCCCCACTACCAGGAATATACCCAGCGCAAGGAGGCGGCATTCCACCCTATGCATCGCCCACAACACCACCGAAAAGGCCTGGTGGACTACGAACTATACTGCTTGCGGTCCTGGCACTGGTCGTGATTATCGGTGCAATTGCCACCGCCTTTGCTTTTTATAATAATAAGATCGCTGCAGATAACATGCAAAAAACTGTGACAGCCCAAACAGCAACAGCAGTAGTAAATGCAACAGCAACCGCCAATGCAGCGGGTGGAGATGGTCCTTATGCAACTGGTACGGTTGCACTGAATGACCCATTGAAAGATAATTCGCTTGGAAATAAATGGGATGAGAACGCTAACTGTAGCTTCACACAAGGGGTCTACGAGGTGAAAGAAGCTAAGCAAGATACATTCAGAACGTGTTTTGCACAGGGCACAAACTATACCAACTTTTCCTATCGAGTAGTCACGACAATTATTTCTGGTGACTGTACTGGTTTAGGCTTCCGTGTGGACACTAATACGTACAAGGGGTATTACTATGAAGTATGTCAGACAGGATCCTATGATCTTGTTGTTTACGATGGAAGTTCCGCCAAGTATTTGATTAGTCCAACTAACAGCTCAAGGATTAAGAGCGGTAAAGGCGCGATCAACACGCTTGCGATCACGGCAAACAATACGACCATCAATTTGTATGCTAACGCCATAATGCTGCAGTCAATACAGGATTCAACAATCGCAAGTGGTGGCATAGGCGTCGTCGCCTTAAATCAAAAAAGTAGCACTACCAACTGTGGCTTCGCAGGTGCGGAGGTGTGGACAATATAAGATTGAAACGGAAAGCCGTCTCTGGTCGTAGATGACTTGATATCTACGACTAGAGACGGCTTTCTCTGTTTTAAGAAAGGGGAAATATATGGCGCAATTTATGCGTTTTCCTACAGAGCGCGAACGAGTAATTAGAAGTGGGAATACAGTTATCGGTGTCATTCCTGAACTCAGTCTGGTTACACAGTTTCAAGTTGGTTCATGGGAAGTACTGTATCGTCCAGCCGAAACAGGAAATGTCAAACGCTGGGGTCTGCCGCTCATGATTCCGAATTTTTCGCGCTTGAAAGACGGAATTTTCAAAGAGAAGGGGACAACACTTCCTATTCACGGCTTTGGGCGCAACCTCCCTTGGACAGTAGTAGTACATAATGACACAAGTATCAGTATTCAGCTGTCTAGCAGTGATGCTACGCGCCATGACTATCCCTACGAATTTACCTTTGTAGCCACAATCTCAGTAGATGAGGAGACACTGCTCTACACGTTAACAATGGAGAATCGTAGCGACGAAACAATGCCCATTGCCCCAGGTTTTCATCCCTACTTCACTGTTGACCAAAAGGAGAAATCCAATCTTCGGGTTGATACTATCCCAGGTTTTGCGGTTAGTGACTTTCAGTGGGATATGAAACCACCAGATAATCCTTACACCTTCCCGCATACCGTTACCATTCAAGTGCCTCAACATGGCTTGTTGACTATCGCGGAAATACCGGACGAAGGCATTTATAAACTGCATAACATACAGGTATGGTCAGAGCCAGCCGAAAAACCCGATCATAACTTCGTCTGTTTCGAGCCAATTGTGACCAGTGAAGACGGTCTCAATCGTCCTGCTGACCGATTGAACATCGAGGCACACAGTACACAACGTATTATACTACGGTTGACCGCTAAGCCATTGGCTTAATGTACTTTGCCAAATATAATCGTCTTTAGCGTTGTTTGGAGAGCAGAATGTAGAGGGAGCAAGGGGTGAGCAATGAACGTTCTTTTCTAAAGGTCAGTCTATGGGAACGGGTCAGGCCAATGTCAAAGCCTACAATCGTCAATTACGTGACCTCATTCACGTCGGCAAGGCGAAACCATCGTTCATCGTTTTGCACAACTTGCCACTGAATGAGGGAAAAAAGTGGAGGATTTCTTTCTATGATTCCTATGAGCGTAGAAGGTGTCAGGAGAAACTTTAGTATTAGCAGCGTCTTTTTGTACAGCGTTTTTTTGATCGATGAAACAGGCCAGCGTCTCCTTGTCCTCAGTGTTGAGCGCCAAGAAGCCCTGCCTATCGTTGCTGTCCTCAACAATCTGACTCTACCACGTCCCCAGACCATCAATGTGATGGTCGAGACGCTCAAGTTGTTCGGTTGTACGCTGGAAGAGATACACATAGAAAATCTCTCTGTGCTCCCTCCAATCTATAATCAGCAAGACGCCGCTACGCGATGCTCTCGTCAAAGAGTTCAAAGCTCCCTCTTAGACAAAGCAGCGCCCTTCCTTGAAGAGGATATGGAGCAGAGAAAGAAAGAATATCTCGCCTTTTTGCTCGCAGAAGATGCTTAGACGTGCTAACAAAACTGGAGCCATATCTCTCAACAAGATGGTCCTCTTTTGCTCCACCAGCCGGGTGCAGCTAGCATCACCAGAAACAATACGAGACTTTATATAGAAAATAGCAACGCATTCAGGTATAAAAACGTATATAATGGAAAGGCGTGCTTACCCGAAAGGCTCACGTAACCACTCTTTCTCTTTGACACTAAAAATGGTAAGCGACAATTTACATAACGTACAAAAATAACGAGCGGTCAAGACAAACACTTAAAGACTAGTCTAGCCGCATTGCGGATTGTACGATATAATAATAGAAGCATATATTATGGCCCACTTTCCCTTTTGCATGTATTTTTTAGGGATCATGCATGTTGGAGGCATAGAAAGCAGGTATTACAACGATGGACAGACAGCCAGCAAACATGCATTGGCTACAAAATAACGATGAGCGACCAAGGCGGCAGATAGACCCAACTGGTCGTCCGACACCAAATGGACAAACGCCTCCGAAACGTGGAGCCAGCTTGAATCGCTGGTTACTCATACTCGTAGTGGTTATGGTCGGTGTATATCTTTACAGCTACTTTAATATCAGCACAAACACAAACACGCCAGCACAGACAGAGCTTTCATACAGCGATTTTTATGCACAAATCGCTCAAAAGAATGTCAAAACTGCAACCATAATTGGGCAAACGGACATTCAAGGGGAACTGAACAACGCAGTTGGAGGGCACACCAACTATCATGTAGTACAACTTCCGAACGGCGACACCAATCTCGTGAAGGTTTTGATTAATAATGGGGCAAAGGTAGCATATCAGCCACCGCCCGATAATTCGTTTTGGCTGAACATCTTGATAACATTCTTACCTTGGGTTGCCCTGATTGGTCTTTTTATCTTCTTTAGTCGGCGAGCCTCGCAGGGACAACAAGGCATCTTTAGCTTTGGTAAAAGCCGAGCGAAGCTGATTCTTGAAGATCGACCAAGCACTACCTTCGCAGATGTCGCGGGTGTAGACGAGTCGAAATACGAACTGCAAGAAGTGGTTGAGTTCCTCAAGACGCCTCAGAAGTTTCAACGATTGGGCGGTAAAATTCCACGTGGTGTCCTGCTTGTAGGACCTCCGGGAACTGGTAAGACGCTGTTGGCGCGTGCAGTAGCAGGTGAGGCAGGCGTGCCTTTCTTCTCAATGAGTGGTTCAGAGTTTGTCGAAGTTCTGGTGGGTGTCGGTGCTAGTCGTGTGCGTGACCTGTTCGATCAAGCAAAAAAGGCTTCACCAAGCATTATCTTTATCGATGAAATCGACGCCGTTGGTCGTCAACGTGGCTCTAGCATCAACACAAATGATGAGCGTGAGCAGACATTGAACCAGTTACTGGTTGAGATGGATGGTTTTGACAACCGTCAAGCGGTAGTCGTCATTGCTGCGACAAACCGACCAGATGGACTCGATCAAGCATTATTGCGTCCGGGTCGTTTTGATCGTCGTGTTACCGTTGATCGTCCTGATTGGAATGGTCGTCTTGCAATCTTGAAGATTCACTCTCGTACAGTGCCACTCGCACCAGACGTCGATCTCGTCGTCCTTGCCCGTTCTACAACAGGTATGGTCGGTGCAGACCTGGCGAACCTTGTAAACGAAGCGGCGCTACTAGCGGCACGACGTAATCTTGATCGTGTGACGCAGAATTGTTTCAATGATGCACTCGACAAAATCTTGCTTGGAGCAGAACGTCCACTAGTATTGAGCGAAGAAGACCTGAACGTGACTGCATATCATGAAGGTGGACACGCACTCACAGGTCTCATCTCAGAGGGAGCTGATCCTGTTACGAAGGTGACAATTGTCCCACGTGGCCAAGCACTCGGCGTAACAATGTATACGCCCCTTGATGATCGCTACAATTACTCGAAGGATTATCTGCTCACTCAGATCGTCACAGCCCTAGGTGGGCGCGCGGCCGAGCAGGTAGTATTCGGTAGGGTGACCACGGGTGCGGAAAACGACTTGCAACGCGTAACGATGATCGCACGGCAAATGGTCATACGCTGGGGCATGAGCGAGCGTATGGGTACGATTTCATTCAGCGAACGTCAAAGTCCTTTCGGAGGTGGTGGTGACACAGGTGCTCCAACCAACTATAGCGAAGAGACTGCTGAGTTGATTGACGATGAGGTAGATCGCATTGTGCGTGGATGTTACGCGAAGTCAGTTGAGGTATTGACAACGTACCGTACTACTCTTAACCGTATTGCGGAAGAGTTACGCCGTCATGAAACGATTGACGCGAAACAAATGCGGAACATCATGGAAGAGACGGGTGCGAGAATTGCGTCCACGCAATCAGCACCAATTCCAGGTGCTCCACCGCAACGTGTCGTACCTGCTCCTCCAACAACACCTATCTCCTCGTTTCAACCACCCGAAAGCGGCATGTAGCTGATTGTAGAGGAAACGCAAAAAGAACGTGTGAACTACACTACTCGACAGTTCACACGTTCTTTTTGTGCAAGGCTAGTGCTCACTGTCAGTTTCGAAAAAACGTTGCATGTGTGGAAAATCTTGCATAATTGTATCTATCGTCTCAGGCGTTAGTGCCATAAACGTCCCTTGTGCTTCTGCTAACACCATTTGCTCATCATTTGCAAGCGTCAACACGCCAGAAGCCTGAAGCATACGCCCCCGTTCTTTTCCAAGCAACGCTCGCACACGCAACATCGGCCCATAGGGAACATAATGTCGATAGCGCACCTCTAAGCGCCCTGTCATCATCCATGTAGGATGCGCACTTAGCATAGAAGTACGGTTCAAGGCTTCATCTAGCACAGCAGCAACGATGCCACCGTGAACAATGCCAGGAAAGCCCTGATGCTCTGCTAATGGTTGAAAGTCGGAGACAACATTTTCATTCTCCGCCGAAAGATCATGTGCAAGCCGTAAGGATTCTTTTGTCCGCATGCAAAACAACGTTGATAGTCAGTAGTATCATTCAGTTCCATTATATGTTATCCCTGCTTTAGTTTCTCACAGCGTGGAGTGAGAACAATATTCATCGAACAGCATCTGCTACAAAGTGTAGCGTCTTTTGAGAAGTTCTACCATTATTAGGAATTGTGTCCCAGTTTAGGATAGACTAGGCGCGATCCCGAAAAACGTGATATGATAAACACCATCTACTACCAAGTTGAGACGAAAATCTGCTATTTTTCGTATTCCTGGTAGAAACCCAGCCTTTATCATAAGTGGAGCAATGAAGCTTCATAAAGAAACTATTCCATATACATTATTGTCTATGCAATGAGAGGGAAGATAAGGTATGGCAAAGACAGCAACTGATACCAAAAAACAGGCAAAAAGTACCAAAAACGAGAAAAAGTTGGCCTCATCTGAGCAGACACATGACATGCAGCCTAACCAAGAAAAGAAAACAAACAATTCTCATGGTAGCAAAAAGAACAAGCAGAATGAGAAGAACACAAATGCCTCGGCTCAATCTAATGAGAAGCAGCAGCACGAAGAGCAAGCAAAACGCGAAGCAAAGCTGATGCTCAAGATGGAGCAAGCAAAACAAGATATCCAAAAGGCAGAGCAGAAATTAGCAAAAGCACAGACGAAGCTTGAGAAAGCTCACGCTGAGCAACATACACTAGAAGGCAAACTCGCGAAACTACGTGCGCCACAGCAGGAAAAGGCACAGAATAGTGTTCTGGCGTCTTCTGCTGAACCATTAATACCACTTCCTCTGTCACAAAATGGATCTGATGAGGTAAGCGAGACGCCTCTCACATTAGCAACACCGTTTATTACACAGAGTGTTGACACGGCAAGTACAACTGAAGTTCAGGGTACTACAGACCTCCCCGTACCAACCCATACCATCACAGATCAGCCACCAGCAGAAGGACGTACTGATATTGCTGATGGCTCACAGGAACAAAGCGCATCGTCGGCTTCTAAGTTAAGTGAGGCAAACACTTCCTCCTCACAAGCGTCTAGCACAGCAAATACAGAGTTTGAATCAAACAATGCGGGTATGCCTCTTATCTCACAAAGTGAAAGCGCGTGGCCGCCTCCTTTGATACGTGAAGAGGTTGCAGAAGCCGTCAAAGAGGAAGCAGCATCGCCCACTTCACATGCTCAGGAAGAAGGTGACAGCGAGTTCCATACTTCTGATGAAGAAGATATTCCTACGGCAGAAGAAACACACCATAGAAGTTCTACAGCTCAAAGACGCACAAGAAAGCCTACGACAGAATAGGGCACAAAAAGGCTGCACTCAAATTATGGGTACAGCCTTTTCTTAATTTACAGGCTTAGAGGCTACTGGGACAGAATTTTGAGTCAATGTCTTCTTTGCTCCGGTCTTTGGCTTTGGTGCCCAGACACCTTTTGCTTTCAAGCGTAGGTATATCGTCAATGTTATACCAAGCAACAATCCACCGAAGAGATAACCGCCTAACACATCACTCGCCCAGTGATCTCCTAGATAGATACGCGATGCCCCAACCATAATCACAAAAAAGGCAGGAATAATTAAAAGAACATAGTGCCACCAACGCTTCCGATTGAATAAGATAAGTCCAAGCGAGAAAACCAGGCCCCAGAAAGCGACGTATGACATTACATGTCCACTAGGAAAACTTTGTCCAGTCGCTGATTGAAACACATCTACCAGGTGCGTTGTTACGGGACGTGGGCGACTTACAATCACCTTGATCAAAAAATTTATGGCAGAACTCACAACTGATAAGGTGACAATGATAAGTGCTTCTAAACGCAAACGCACTAACCAGAACGCAAGTGCTGTAAGTACGATCAATGCAGTGAAAACGATGATATGATTGCCAAAATAGCTTATTGCGACCATAAAGCTTTTGAGCCAAGGAGATTTATTTTCCTGGAATTCTCGCGTGATCGCAACATCTACCGCAAAAATAGGATGGAAATGTACAAACCACGCGAGTGCTGTAAAAAGCACGAATAGGAGTAGATATACCGTGGCAAGGATTTGGGTACGTCGCGAGAAACGATACCATGGCACACGCCCACTATCAACCTCTTGCTGGACCTGCTCCATCGTAGTATCCATTGTTTCTTTCATCTGATCTTTCATGTTTTATACACCTTTGCTCGTCTCAATTATGGTTACATATATCCTAAAGGATACTAGTATTACGTTTCTGCCTATACGAAGGTTTCCATTAATTCAGGGATATATCAGAGTATTCTATTGACGACTCGTCAAATTCTGGCTATAGTCAAAAGGAAAGGGAGGAAAGGTATTATGCCACAAACAGAGGTGCGCTCTGCTCAACCTGAAGATAAAGAAACAGTGCTGGCCTTTTGCACCAATACATGGGAATGGGGTGACTATATTGATCGCGTTTGGGACGATTGGCTTGTAGACCCGCAAGGTAAACTTTTCGTCGCCGTTACTGATGGAAGACTTACGGGAACCTCGCATTTAAGAATGCTGAATACTACTGATGCATGGCTTGAGGGATTACGCGTCGATCCCAACTACCGTATGCAAGGAATCGCGACGGCACTCAATATGGCGGGGTTAGAGGAGGCAATGCGTCGTGGTGCAACGAACGCGCGTCTGGTAACAGAGTCTACGAATACCGGTTCGATTCGCATTATGGACACGGTCCACATGCGAAAAGTAGGCGCTTTTGCATTGTTTCGAGCAAACCCCATAGTCACGGCGACGAAAGGTCGCACCAAAGCAGAATATAGTCCAGAAGAAACACAGATAGCGACGCACGATGACTTAGATGAGATCATTGACTATATGAATTCCTCTAATGTTTTCCCAGCTGTTGGTGGTCTCTACTATGTTGGATTTATCGCTTATGAAATCACCTCAGCATTGCTTGAGAAGCAGATTGCGGCGCAGCACGTTTACCTATTACGACGCTGGGGTCGCCTTGATGGATTGGCGATTGCCGAACCAGGCGATGACCGCCAGGGGAAGCGGCTCTCAATTGGCTATATCGACGGTATGACCATTGAAGCAATTAGCCTTGTTGCCTATGATTTGCGGCAACATTTGACGAGGATGGGCCTGGAAAATGCTTATGTCTACGCGCCCGACCTTGTACTAATACGTGACGGTCTTACGGGCATCGAATATGAATGGGATGGTAAAATTTTTTATACATACGAACGCAATTTAGAGTGATGACAAAGGAAGATCAACGCGCTTTATGAGTTGATCTTCCTTTTGAGAGAATCACTATGCTATACAGGGTTTATCATGGCATCAACATTTTTTAGACCCTGGAAACGTAGTAGCCAGCACCCATAGTTCATACCACCACCAACGGCTGGCAAGGCAATCCATTGACCATCGTGCAGTTGGTCTTTACGAAGTAATTCAACAAGGGCGGTAGCGATACTAGCATTGGAAAGGTTGCCATAATAGCGGAAGTTATCGACAAGTTTCTCCATCGTCGAGTCGGGCCAGCCGTAATCATTTACAAGCAACTCTCCCAGACGGCGTATGATGCGCGAGTTTGCCTGGTGTGGCACAATATGTGTAATATCGTCATACTTTAACTTTGAGTGTCGCAACACCGTATCAAGACTTTCAGCCATCGCTCGTGGGGCCTCGCGATAAACCTCTTTCCCATTCATTTTGGTATAGCCGATCATGTATGTTGCGATCATCTGGCTCAGTTCTTTACCGTTGCCTTCTTGAAAGAGGCGTTGCATCTTTGTATCCACCTCAGCCATCTCAACCGTGTCTTTCCGCAACGGCTGGTGAAACATAAGGGACGGTCCCTGTTGTGCATCAGAGCCATTGATAACGTAGGTATCTTCGTCGCCACGCTCTAACAAAAAGGCCGCAGCACCCTCACCGAACAGCGAGCTTGTCTTCCAGTCAAGAATATTTGTAATATTGGGTAACAAGCCCTCGGCAGTCACCAGTAGTACCAGCTTTGCTGAGCTTGCAGAAAGCACTTCAGCACAGACCTGGAATGCCTCAGTCTGGCACGCACATGCCCCTTTGAGCATTGTGGCTCGTACCGACCTTAACCCGAGACGCATTTGCACCAGGCCCGCGATTGTGGGAAAGGCGTCGTTGTCAGAAGAGGAGGCACCGATGATGGTATCAATTTCTGAAATGTCGCGACCAGAGCTTGCGATTGCACGCTGTGCTGCGATCACGGCCATATCCACCAGCGATTCATCTGTTGGGGACGCCGGATCAGAGATAAGACCCGGGGCATCAGCACCCGCTACACGACGACATAACTCAATTGAACTTGCACGTACATGACGTGTTGTCAGACCTGTAACACGCTCTAAATCGCTCGCGCTACGTGGGTCGCCCATCCGTGTAGAGATATACGCGAAGAATTCGTTTGTGATGCTATTCTTAGGGGTATAGTTGCCAAGACCAACTAGGCGCACCTTTGCCCTTGTGTAAGTGTGTGGCACAATGTATGTATAGTCGGGCCATTGGCCTTCTCGAATGCGTGACATGGCTGCTGTCCTCCTGGTGAGGTTTTTCTCAAATATATATCAGTATAGCACATCGCAGTCGAAAGAATTTCAAGCGTAATGCAAATTGAGGTAGGAATTCGCCTTAAATACAGGGCACATCGTCAACGCAATACATACTTCTTGCCACGCTCAGCCTTTACTATGTGTTCTCTTTTTGTTTACTCGGTAACTTTAGGAGAATGGGTCCACTCATAGAGTACACGAATGACTGAGGTGTAACAATGGATGGGAGTGGCGTCATGCATACATGTTGCGGAGCTGTATACTCAAGGGTAATTATACCCAGACGGATATGATCTCCTGTACGAAGTAAATATGGTTTTAGAAGCGGCTCATCGTTAACCAGAGTTCCATTGCGACTTGTCAGATCTTGCACATAATCACCGCTTGCATAACGTGAAAACTGAGCATGTTTTCGTGAAATAGAGGCATCATTCATCATAATATTGCATTCAGTATCCCGTCCGATAGTAATCACTGGGCGATCAAGCAGCACTGTTTTTCCTATCAAGTCGCCATTTTGAACTACCAGAGTACCATATTGTTCTGGGAGCACGGGTAGCGGAGTAACACTTGCTAGTGGAGTTGTATCTTGCCATTCGTTCGTCACCGACACTGCCTCTACGGCATTGCCAAAAGAGGTCGTTGGTATCTTCTCATTCGCTGCTTGGTCTTGTAGCAGCCGTCGTGTTGCTGGAAGGACTTTACTGCTAGCAGTAAACGAATCGAGCGAGGAACGCCACGTATGATTGTTTAAGGGGTCAAATGTTTCCAAGGCAGCAGGCTCAGGCTTTGCGGCTAACAAAAACATAAAACGGTGAGACCCAACCTCCAGTATATCCTCTGGTTTTATCTCACTTGTACCTGCAATACGTTTTCCATTGAGAAGGACCCCGTTGAGGCTATCACAATCAGTTAGATGTACGATACCATTGTTCCAGGACAACTCTGCATGATAGCGTGAGGCCATCTCATCATCAAGCCAAATATCATTCTCCTCCTCGCGGCCAAAAGTTATAATGGTGCGTTTGAGTGCGAGGCGTTGGCCCTGGAAACGTCCACCCTTATATTCAAGCCAACCCCAAGGTGCCTCTTCATTAAAAACAAAAGGAGCAGGAATCTCAGATTTCTGTCGTGGAGGTTGCAAAGCGTTTGTAGGATTGAGACGTGTACGACATTGTGAACGCGGAATCTCAGCAGATTGAGTTGAGAGACGTGGTGGTGTGAAAAGATAATACGAGGTAGTAATGCTTAGCGGGAGAAACCAACCACACAGCACAACATAGACAAGCACAACTTGCACTTCAGCAAGAGAGATTGCCGCTTGTTCAGTATTGAAGCGCATGGTATACCATACAATAGCTGGTAGTAACAACAAAGCGCAGATGACGCAAACTACAATCGCATTCGCAAGTTGGCGTGTTGTACCACGCCGATAGAGCGTTGTGTAGAGTGCATTTGCAGCAATTGCAAGCATGCAGCATGCTAATCCCCCATAGCAGCCACTGCTAAACCATACTGAAAAATCTACTGTGTCCGTCGTCTTCCTCTTTTCTTCCAACCTTTACCTGGTTAGCTCACAGCATCGGACCAACGCCGACAGTGCGAGCGTCGCTAATCAGAATGGTATCGACAAGAGCATGCTGTGTTTTATAATGCACATAGGTACTGTTCGCATCAACATTCGCCGAGTCGGCCGCGACATTGTTATTCATATCTACCGCGTCCCAGTATTGTATATTCACATCATTTTCGTCCACTGCAACTCCAAGAAACGCATGACCTGGAACGATCACAATTTCAGGATGTAAGCCAATGCGTTCAACGGCAGAGGCAAGAAGTGTTGTGAGTTCAATACACATTCCACTTCCTTGCTGAAGTACCTCTTTAGGGAGCTTAATGTTTTCCACTGCATGTCTATCACCACTTGTGCCTGAATAGGGAACACTTTCCTGCACATATTTGATATGGTATGCGAGCCGTAACGTGTCGTAGAGCGCATCAACTTCATCGCGCACCTGCTGTGCTGTGGCTCCTTTGTACCCAATCATACTGGCGGGTGTTGGCGGGGGCTGATTTTGTAAATAGCCTTGTGCCTTTTGTACAAGGTCTCCAACCGCTTGATCATTTGGTGTAACCCATGCTGCTATGTGTAGACGGTTTTTCTGCGTCCACTGCATCAGCCAACGTGAGTGCAAAGCCAATGTACTATCGCTATCATAGTAGAGGTGCTTATTCGCGTCTGTCACCTGTACATGCAACGACATGTTTATGTCATACGTCAGTGTGTTTAACACCTGCCCATGTTTAAGCAGGGGAGGCAAAAAATGCTCGCTTTGCATTACCGCAGTTGCATCGACACTTTTCATCTGTGTTTGCGTAAATTCATCAATAGTTACATGAATAAAAAGTGTAATAGGTGTCTTACTGCTATACTCAACAGTAAAAAGGGTCGTTTGTGGTTGTGCCGCAAGATAAGAGGGATAATAAGCACTAAAGATTGCCTTGGGTAGCAAAACACAAATATGGACAGAAGCTTGATCACCACATTGCTTTTGCTCTGCTATATTTGCTTGTTGATAACGGGAGTAGGCTTGCGTGCCACCTACAACGTAGGCACCTGACAACACTACCAGCACTCCTATCACGAGAATCAGGTGTATGACTTTTCTGTTCATTACGGCATCAACTTTTGCATCTATAGCGTTACTATTTCCTCAAATATGATTTAAGAGGTTTTACTGACTGAAGCATATCATTCTGTATCATGATTGGCAATTGAATGGGACTTGTGGGTAGAGGCTCTGGCATTTTTGTAGTGGGCAGGAACTGATGAAGTTGTCTTCTCATTGTTGTACTGTCTACCACGCCAATCAACACCTTTTTTTGTGAGAATGCGCCATGTAGACTCACCTAAAATCCCTTCGAAAATGGCTCCTGCAAGCGGATGTGTAAAGATGTGATACCAGGGAACGCGCAGCATATTATTAAGCCAGAGACGGTATAAAAACAGCGGGAACAACTCTATTGCCGTCGCTGTTGTTGCCTCTATCGAGCTAATGCCCTCACCTTTACGTGTGCGTGTCAAGCGTGCGAGTAGTGGTAGCAGGAAAGGTACAATTGTGATCATAGGCAATCCAAAGAGTTCTAGCAAAACGAAGGGTAGTCCTCCTCGACTACCAAGATAGGCATTTTTGCGCCAGCCACGCCATGTGTCCCGCAAACCTTGATACATATGCACATGCACAAGGTCCTGCCCATCGACGAAGTGTAGTTTGAAGCCATTAGATTTAATGACGTGGGCGAGATCGCGGTCATCAAGAAGCGTGCCACGAAGGTCGGGCCGCGCATAGCCACCAATGCTCTCATACACCGCTTTGCGAATTAAAAGATATTGACCATTGGCTACGGCAACCTTACTTTTGGGATCATTGACCAACCTTGGTGGATACTGCATACTAATGCCAATGTACGCCATAGGCATCAAGACACGCTCCCAGAAGGTAGGCAATTCTTGCTGAGTCCCAATTGTGAACAGGTCTGTCCCTTCTTGTACAGCCTGTGTGATCGTTGAACGTAATGCATTTGGCACATGCCAGGTATCAGCATCGGTAAACAAAAGCCACTCACCTTGTGCCTCTTGTACACCGCGATGAAGAGCATGTGGCTTGCCCGCCCAGCCTTTAGGAAGTTCATCACGCAGGCGTAGCACCCAGAGATGACTCCGTTGTGGGTGAGTCTGCCCCAACTCATCGAGAAGACGGGCTGTAGCGTCAGTTGAGCCATCATCAACGACAATCACCTCAAATTGCCCGTAGTCCTGCTCTAACAACGAACGAACACAACGATTGATGTTATTTTCTTCGTTGCGAGCAGGAACAATGACAGAGACTGAGGGTTCCAGCATTTGCTCAGCAGGTGCCAAAGTTGGCGGATTTTTGCGTAAAGGTAGCTTTTTTAGGCGGTCTTCTGCTCTTGGTATTGTGCGTTGCCAAATATAGAGATAGAAGCCGACGACGCCGATAACATGTGACCATAGGGCAATGCGAGTTAACGATTGCCACCAGAAGTATTTATGCATTATTATTTCACTCTTTTTATGTGCTTTATGTCTAGCACTTATTATAACGGTCATAGAATACAGAAACAACTCTTTGTTCCTAATGGCTATCTTCTTCGGATAAGAACAGCAATTTTGTATAGGGGATACAAATATATTGCGAGCAGAGCGCGACTGGTGTACAATCGTTGCGGAGTGTATACCTACAGTGCATTCTAACATCGACAAGAAGAATGAAGACAAATGAAGAATAGGCATGGGCGTTTTCTCAGACTCGTTCTGTTACCAGCATTGCTCTTGAATATCATGATTTATTGCGTGGTCGTTATGGTTCTACAACCACAGGCGGCTCTTGCGCATGCCTATGTTGTTGGCTCTGATCCCATTGATGGCTCGACTGTGACAACACTGCCAAAGGTTATCCATATTTATTTTAACGCAGGCATCAGCCCTTTGAGTGTGGCTCAGGTTTCCTATGTACAAAATAATGAGTTTGTTCCTGTGCAGACACAGAGTATAGTTTCCTCGAACAACTCACGCGAGTTAGATACGTTTCTGTCAACCAAATTTGGGAATGGAAGCTATTTTGTGCGTTGGACTGCGATAGCGAACGGGGACGGTCATACTACCTATGGCAAAATCGGCTTCAATGTTGGAGGCTCCTCCTTAGGACTACAAGGCATCACAACACTTGGACCCGGAAGTAGTAATGATATTGATGGCGTTGGTGGAATTCGTACTTTGGATGTGCTTGGTGTGTTAGGGATTGGCTGGGAATGGCTCGTACTGGCAGCGTTGACGTTTTGGGTAGGTATTCTTGTCACAGAACGGCTCATACTTGTTCGTGCAGAGCGGGTCGTAGACCTGCTAGACCGTGCGCGACGCCAGGCATTACCATTACAATGGCTCTGCCTCTCAGCACTTCTCGTTGGGGAACTTGTTACGCTCATTCTGCGCAGTATTCAGATTACACGCGTGCTAAACAATGATATACTCGACTTCTCCGCGTTACCAGTACTGCTGACCGAGACATCGTATGGACGTCTCTGGATAGTACGTGGTATCTTGATTATGTTTGCGTTAATCATGTTATGGTGGATGACGCGCTCGTTGCGTGAAGAGGCAATAGAGCAAACTCCACAACGCACAATCAGTATGGTACGTCCAGGGCCGCTCCGTCTGCAGCAAGCCGGTTCTTCTCTCGTCACAACAACAGGAACGATAAAAGCGGTGCCTGAAAACGGTACACTTCATACAACTACCGCCCCATTACAACGCTACACCTACCTATGGTTTCTCCTGGCTGGGTTAATTATCTGCACCTATGCCCCGACAGAGAATGCCGTGTCGGTGATACAGCCCCATGTAAGTGCAATCATAGTAAGCGGACTTTCACTGATCGCTCAATGTATCTGGTTTGGGGGATTGGCGTACCTTAGCTATGTTGTGCTACCACTGCTTTCAATTGTTGATCTTGACTCCAATACGGAAACCATTGTGGCATTCTTGCGTCACATGACTCCTTTTATCTTAAGTGGCATAGGTGTCCAAATTGTCTGTCTGCTATTTTTGAGCGAAACAACGCTTAACGCACCACATCTTCTGCTAGACGACCCTTATGGACGTTCACTGCTCGTTAGACTCATTCTTGTCGCGCTCACGTTCCTGGCAAGTCTGTACGTGTTGTTCGTTCTACGTCCTAAGCTGGCACGTCAGGCGATCTTATTGGCAGTGGTCAACGCAGAACTTCCAGCACGACGTACACGTCAATCAGCTCTGGAGCATACAACGCGACATGTAAAAACAATGGTCAACATGCAGACACTACTTGGTGCGGGTATCCTCCTATGCGCCGCCTTCATGTCATTTTACGCACCGCCTATCGTTTTTCCAAACGGTGCTTATGCTCATTCATCAGTCATGGCGACACCTACGACGACAGCCAATGTCCAACAACAAAAGGTTGGCTCCTACACAGTAGGGTTGCAGGTGCTTCCTGGTAGGGTTACAAGCGCAGACACAGTTGTGGTAACGCTCACCGATGCTCGTGGTAAACCTGTTACTAATGCTAGCATGCAACTTATCACAAACATGCAATTAATGAACATGGGTACAACCACTGAGCAGGCAGTGATGCATAATGCAACGTATCGTGCGACTTTTGCTCAAGGTGTAGCGTTTTCTATGTCGGGCCTCTGGAATATTACCGTCCGCTTTCAGCAACCTGGGCAAGTTGCACAAAAGGTAGTATTTCAGGTAATGTTAAGTGAGTAATGCTTTTTCATGAGATAAAGAGGTTGCTACTCTCGAATATGTCAACGTCATTCGGCATCTGCAATAGAGCGTTTATGATTTGTGGCTCTTGCATAGTATCCTTCGGCACTGTCCAAAAGATGTCTACGCTCGGCTTCACTCAGGTCACGTTTCGCTTGTGCAGGTACACCAATTGCCAGAACACCGCCAGCAATATGTTTGTGTTCGCTTACGAGCGCATTTGCTCCAATGATGGTCTCCGATCCGACCTCGGCGTGAGAAAGCACAACGGCGTTCATGCCTACAAGCACCCGATTACCAAGTGTTGCACCATGCACAACAGCGTTATGTCCAATTGTGCATTCTTCGCCAATCGCAAGGGGTGCATCAGCATCGACATGGAGTGTGCTGTTGTCCTGAATGTTGGTGCGACGCCCAATTACAATGGATGCGCCATCTCCACGCACAACAGTGTTATACCAAATACTTGCTCCTTCATGTATAGTAACATTTCCGATGATAAACACACCCGGTGCAATAAATACATTGTCTGCAATGGTGGGCCACACACCATTATAAGGTAAAATTGTCATGCTCATCTCTCTTCTTGTTGCAAGAAAATTCCTGATATGAATTTAGCTTCTCACATCTTAATAATACGTCCAATACGCGCAAGCACATATTTTGTCAAGGCGATATCGCTCTGCTCCGCGGTCATAACCACAATCACGAGCGGTGTGTTCGCGGATAGCAGTGGATACGGCGGATAAAGAATACCTGCGTCATGGACGATACCTGCTAACTCACCTGTCTTGTGAGCATAGGGCGTCTCTTCATCCCAGTAAGCAGGAATCGTGCTGTTGTCGTTTTGGTGTAGCAACATTTTGAGCATCTCATTCCGCCCGGGAAGCAGGTCGGCACAAAAGAAGGATAACAACAACGCCATATCACCTGCCGTTGTCCAATTTTCATAGCCAGCTTTACGTGCCTCCATGTCCATAAAGTGTCGCTCGATACGCGTCGCGGACAATCCTAATTGCTGCATTGTCTCATTAACCGCCTCCATGCCCACCAGGTCAAGCAACAGGTTCGCAGCAGTATTATCACTTATGGCAATCATCAAGTGTGCAAGGTCTCGTAGAGTTGGTTGCAGGAAAGGAGAGAGGTCCGCGAGCACCCCACTGCTTACAGCATGAGCCTCTTGTGGTACTGTGTAGCGCATGTCCCAGGCAAGCAGTCCAAACTCGACCCGACGTGCCACTTCTATGAGAATAGGAACTTTAGCGAGACTAGCAGATGGAAAGCGCATATCAGGATTGAGCGATACAAGTTCTCTTGGAGCGATGTCGTCTAATCGTACGACGATACACGATGCACGACCACTCAGTGTTGCAAGAACACGTTCAATTTCAGGCTGCATCGTTTTATACCACCACGCGTTTCAGCGCTCGAACGAGGGTGAGAAGTCGCTTATCGAAATGTGTGTCCGTAGAGTCAAAACTATTAATGGTTACGCAATTGTAGTTTTGTCCTTCGGCATGAATGTATTCTTTCGCATTAAGGGCTAAAGCAACATGAGTAATATGCTCTTTACCAAAGAAGATTAAATCGCCTTCACGCATTTCTTTCATTTCCACAGATGTAGTCAAGGCATCATGCTGCATATCTGCATCTCTTGGTAGTACATAGCCACTCATACGGTAACACAGTTGCACGAAACCACTACAATCAATACCACGCCCGCTGGTACCACCCCAGAGATAGGGGACACCAAGAAAAGCACGGGCATAGTTTGTTGTTACCGATACAGCTTGAGGTGGAAACACTGTTTCGCTCTGCTGCATCACAATGTCTTTACGCGTTAGCCAACCTGTACGTTCGTCGGGGAGTGCGACTTGTACACGCTCTTTCGGCGTTGCATCTAACAATGGTAAAACAGTTGAGAGATACACCGTATCAAGCATATCATCCCCTGCTCCCTGCGCAAACAGAGGCGTATGAAGTGTATTTATGATCGCGACCAAACCTAGCGGAGTGCCACATTGCTCGCCGATGCGTGTAAACCCCTTCATAATAGGGTCTGCTAACTCGTCAGTACGCACCCAACCTTTATAGTCGGGCAACGTGACATGCGTCCATTCACCTACGCTCTCATCAGGAATTGCTGATACATTCATTAACGCCTGTGTCACAAGTTCAGAGGTAGGATCGGGATCATGGCGGACATCCGCGACACCTACGGAGATAATATAGGGAGCAGTCATGGTATTATTTGCCTCGTATTCTTAAGTAGTCAATACAAGGTATTTTACCACAACCTGTACTTTCATAAATGTTCATTGCTATGCCTCTACACATCAATCCAGTAGCGCAATTTTTTGACGGCAGAACCATCAATATGTATGGCGTTCTCAAATTGTCCACCATTGTGCTCGATAATCTTTTTCGAGCCAATGTTGTTTTCATCACAAGTAACGAGTACTCTATATATCCTGGCGGCCTTCGCTTTTTCCAGACCGAGGTGTAACATGAGCGTACCATAACCTTGTCTGCGACGTGATGGTCGCACTTCATAACCTATGTGTCCACCAAATATGAACAGGTCTTGATCTAGCTCATAGCGCAAGTTCAGACGTCCTACAAACTCGCCATTGACGACGAGCCAAAAGTCCGTATTAGGCACACGTCCCGGCGCGACCTTCGCACGATCTTTTTGCTGTATCGAGCGTTGTACAAAGGCGTCAAAATTTTCTGAAAGAATACGTATGTTTTCATCCAGACGTTTTCCTTCACCTTGCAGTTCTCGCACCGCAGCGAGATAGCTAGCCTTATATTGCACCGAAGGCTCTACTAAAACACACATATGCGCTTCTCTTTCTTTTTGCTTTAGGAGATAGTATAGCCACATATGCCGCTATTGAATAGAGGGAAACCACCTATCTATAATCTCTGGCTCATCCTCACAGGCGGGAAAGAGGTCAGAAGTGACAAGTTCACATCGCAAACTTGTGACCTCTGCTCTACATAGTGGGCAAATGTTGCAGTGATCAGCTATACGTATGCGCTCATCACCGGATAAGAGGTTTAGAGAAACGCGCGTACAATAGTTGGTGAGTTCAGTAGACGATGGGCATGCACTACGGTAAAGTTTCGACGTAAGAAACACATTTGTTTCACCATAAGTTGCTGCACGCTGCTGACAAGAAGAACAGCGTTCCAAATGTTTTTTTGCTCGGTCAGACAGTGGTTCCCCATCAAGGACATAACGCATAAGTTCCTCATCGTTAGGAGCCAGTGAGTCCAAACAGTATGTCATTGCAATTCCTCGCATCTAATAGTTCTTTTGTAGTAGATACTGCTTAGGGCACCTGAAAGGAGATGTCCTTTCCATACACAAGGGACTCACGCTACAATAGCGCATGGAGTAAGCATTCCCTTACAAGTGCCTTCGCTCACACAATGACATTTGGAAAACTTCAATGCCTGTACTTTCATCTATTCTCTATTAGTACTGTTACCATCTCTGTATAAACGATGGCGATTTCATTTTTAGTATAGAGCATTTAAACACGATAGCAAGTGTAGCGAAGGAAAGTTTCCGCTTACTTATTTTCGTCGCTAAGCTTCCAGCGAATTTTGTCCCTGTTACGCATAATACGTTCCCAAACGTTGCGACGGATACTATAAACCTCTTGCTCGTCCGCAAATTCGGTAGCACAGTTACGAACGATTTCACGTGGCTTGAGGTTACAGTAAAATAGCAGATAAGCTACACGTTGCTCCTTAGGAAAGGGCAAAATGCCTTTGAGAATTTCCCACAATTCGCTTTCGTGATAGATGTCTTCAACCTCAAGTTTTGGGTCGTCGTGCTGACCGTATTCTGGTAGTGACGTTAAGTTGGTTCGAGCATGATCACGCAATTCATCCATGATTGAACTTGTGAGACATAACTTCAAGTAACTGAGTGCTCCTGCAAGCGACTCGAATGCGGGCTTCGACTTGTGAGCTGCCTGCCAGAAACGCTCGAAAGCCTTATCTATGTAATCCTCTTCCTTCATGTAGGACGCAGCAGTGTCTCTACTGTTATGTCGGCGAAACCAGATGCGCACAATCTCTGCATACTGCTGATATAGGAGTGCCCAGGCTTCCTGATCATCTTTATAAATGGCGCGGTGAAAGACTTCCAGACAATAGCAGTCGTCGGTTGGCTCCTTGTGGCGGAACTTATTCATTTCCTGTTCGCAACATTGCGCTAGTTCAGTCAGGACCATGGTTTCGAGCGGCTTTTCCATACTAATATCCATAGTTCTTTCCCTACTTCCCCTTCAGCCGCGGCTGAAGTGTAGCCTGTGGTTGATACCAACACACATCTCTTGTGTTCATGCTGTCTGTTGTACAAGCATAGACGAAATACTGTACGGTTTCTTAAAACTGTTACGCATGTCCTAAGTATAAATAGCCGATACGCTGAAGGAATATGTCATCTGTCCCATCTTTTCCCTCTTATTTTCAGAACAGGTAGAGATGCTTGCCATTTGGTTACAAGATTACATTAATTTAGCATTAGATACAATAGGATATATCACTGATAGAGTGTGAGCAGATAGACAGAGTTGACATGGTTGTGCATTCCAATATACAAAAGAGGACTTGCTGTTTGGCAAGTCCTCTTTTGTATGTTTATATACGGGATGTTTTGGTTTAGCCCACGCTACCAGACATTTCCAACTGGATAAGGCGGTTCAGTTCTACCGCATATTCCATCGGAAGTTCCTTAGTGATTGGCTCGATAAAGCCGTTCACAATCAAGGAGTAGGCTTCAGACTCATCAAGACCTCGACTCATCAGATAAAAGAGCTGATCATCACCAACCTTCGAGACGGTTGCTTCGTGACCGATCTCGGTCTGGCTCTCCTCAACACGAATGGTTGGGTAGGTGTCAGTACGCGCATTCTCGTCAAGTAAGAGGGCGTCACAACGCACGCTTGACTTGGTATGGTGCGCACCCGGGTTGATACGAACCAATCCACGGTAAGAAGCACGACCTGTACCCTTTGAGACCGACTTGGACAGAATCTGAGATGTGGTATGTGGTGCGAGGTGTGTAACCTTTGCGCCCGCATCCTGGTGCATTCCATCACTTGCAAAGGCCACTGAGAGAATATCACCACGCGCACCTGGCTCCATGAGCAGTACAGCGGGATACTTCATTGTCACCTTTGAACCCAGGTTGCCATCAACCCATTCCATTGTAGCATCACGGTACGCAGCAGCACGCTTGGTAACAAGATTGTACACGTTCTTCGACCAGTTTTGGATAGTGGTGTAACGAACGCGCGCACCTTCCATCACCTTGATCTCGACAACCGCACTGTGGAGGCTATCGCTGGCATAGGTGGGAGCGGTACAACCCTCAACATAATGCACATAGGAGCCAGGAGCGGCCACAATCAGCGTACGCTCGAACTGACCCATATTCTGGGCATTGATACGGAAGTAGGCTTGCAATGGAATCTCGACACGTACATTCTCTGGGACGTAGACGAAGCTTCCACCACTCCATACTGCGCTGTTCAGCGAGGCGAACTTGTTATCCGATGGGGGAATTACGGTACCAAAATGTTCCTTGATGATATCAGGATACTCACGCAGGGCGGTATCCATGTCGGTGAAGATAACACCTAGCTTCTCAAGGTCTTCGCGAACCTTGTGATAGACGGCTTCACTCTCATACTGTGCAGTAACACCTGCAAGATACTTCTGCTCGGCCTGTGGAATACCCAGGCGATCAAAGGTATCTTTGATTTCTGCCGGGATGTCGTCCCAGTTCTTACCCTGTTGAGCAACTGGCTTGATGTAATAGTAGATATTGTCAAAATCAATACCGGAGAGATCTGCGCCCCATGTTGGCATTGGACGCTTGTAGAAGAGTTCCAAGCTCTTGAGGCGGAACTGGCGCATCCAGTCTGGCTCGCCCTTCATCTCCGAGATTTGCTCGACGACTTTCTTACTAAGCCCACGCTCGGACTTGTATGTGTAGTTTTCAGCTACGTGGAACCCGGCAGTGTAATTGCCCTGTTCCAACTCGAATGCCTGACTCATCATTCACTCCATCTGCTGGCTAATATATATTGATAGTTCATAGCAGAAAATTAGCGGCTTCTGCTAATCCTTACTTACTTACTCGGATTTAATAATATTATATGTTTTTTGACGGCCCATGTCAAGATATACCATAGACGGATTCAGGAAATCGGGGCTTGACGATTGAGGTAGGACTTGCTATTATTGAAATCGACATTGAGGGTTACTATACCCCTCTCATGCAGCAATGCGCCCATAGCTCAGTGGATAGAGCATCCGCCTTCTAAGCGGATGGCCGCAGGTTCGAACCCTGCTGGGCGCGTCACACCTTATACTTTTTAGCCCTCTCGACTGCTTTGTTCCATTCCTAAAAGAAGTCAAAAAAAGCGTTTACTCAACTATACTGAATTATAAGTAAGTTCTAATCTATATATCTTGTTTGCATACGTTTTCCAGATTATCATAGTAGTGCATAACAAACGGAGTTATGTAACTATTTCTAGGATAGAAAAGGCAGGAGACACGTATGCGAAAGAGATTTATTGGCTATCCACGTATCATTCAAACTACTATCGTAAGCCTTCTTACCTTACTGTTGCTGATTGTAGGAGTGGTGGGAACAAGTGCACTTGCACACGGTGCGACTGCTGCAGGAACAAGTGCACCAATGCATACTGCAACAATGGGGCGTGCAAGTCTACAGCATACTCCTACAGGTACAGTGAACCTTCATGCAGATAGACACGTGCTTACTGTAACAATCACTTTGATTGGCTTAGCTCCTAATAGCACACATCCGGCACACATTCATGTGGGAAACAGTTGTGCTAGTAACGGTGCCATTCTTTATCCTCTAAATAATGTGGTTGCAGATGCAAAAGGGCAAGCTTCCGTCACGACCTTTGTACATATCTCTAAACCTGGAATTCCTGCAATGGGATGGTATGTGAACGTCCACAATGGTCCAACGCTAGCAACACCACACCAGGCAAACGCTATTGCATGTGGTGTAATCTCGAATACTTATAATGCCTCCGATGTATTAACATTCCTCGGTCCTACATCCAGCCCTAATCAACATGCGGCGGGATACACAAACTTGTACATCAAAAATGGTAGATTGGTTGTACACATTATCGTAACAGGCCTCGCTCCTTACAGCAAGCATGCTGCTCATATACATGCCGGAAATTGTTTCTACACACGACAAGTACTCTTTGATCTGTCACCACTTGTTGCGAATGCTCAAGGGGTAGCAAGCAAAACAGAATCCTTCAATCATGTCACATCCATTCCAGCTTCCGGCTGGGTAGTCAATGTTCACTTCTCTACAGACCTTTCCACACAAACGGGTTATGATCCCATTCTGTGCGGCAACGTTATAAATGCCTAGCCTAGATTTGCTAGCAGCAACATAACAGTGTAGTAGGACTCACTACTCACTACTCACTACGCAGCGTAGTGAGTAGTGAGTCCTATAACTTTTCGTCGAAACTGGTTTTTGTAAATACTACAACTACGAGTGACGGATACGCTTCAGGCGGTAGAAGAGGAAACCACCAGTCAAGAGCAGCACCAGTATTTCTGGCAACCAAAACACTGGGGGTTGCACAAAGTCAGGTGCGGCACGATAGTTAGGATCAGAACCAGTACCGGGGACACCAGGAAGGCCGTTCACTTGTGCAGAGACAAACTGTATCTTAGGTGTACCATTGAGCAAACCAATAGCGAAAACGCTGGTTACGGTATTGGAACTGAGGGTCTCTGAAAGTGGTAAAGTAGTATTGCTCTCCGATGCATTTACGTCGAAGGTATATGACCCGGAAGGCACTGAAAGATAGTTACTGGCCTGCTTATAAGAGAGGGCATGAATAACAGTATTGCCATTGGTGGTGACATTTACGGTTCCAGTGCCAGGAGAAAGATGATACACACGAACTTTTGCGTTCCCACTCGCTACAAGGTTGTCGTCGGCGAAGACCTGTAAGGAGAAACCTGTCGCGACTGTACCCAATGCGGCTACCGTGTACGGAGTACCGGGTTGCACCTGAATGGTTTGGGTAATAGTTGCTGCCCCTGGCCCTGTCCCAATAAGACCAACCTGCACCTTGTGTGGACCTGCTGGTATAGGTGCATAGGGTGTGACAGTACCGAATTGGAAGTTGTTTAACAGCATATTGCCATCAACAAAGACGGTGGCTGTACCAATATCGGGTGATGCATGAACAACTCGTACATACGAGGGGTTAGCCGCTGCCACATGCCGTACTGGCATCCCCCAAAAAAGGAAGAGGGTGGAGGCAACTGCAAATACTGCTATGCCAATCGTAACAAGTCTTAAACTAAATTTGAACTTCATTGTTGTACTCCTCTAGATAGTTTAGATGACAGACAGCAATTAAAGTAAAAGAGTCTATAGAAATTTCTGCTAAGTACAATCACGGAAAAAATGCGGAAACATCGGTCATTCATCATGAGGAATCGAGCCGAAGCACTAGTGTAGTATTCCGCGAAAGTAATGTGATTGTACTTATCAACCTTTACAAGTAACTTACGCGCCATTATCATTACGTAATATGTACCATAGAATCATACAAAATACAATAAAATAGAGAGGCTGTATGGCATCCTTTTTGAGGGCAATATCAAAGTAGGTGGTGATATGGCAGGTCAGTTTTATATCATAGACCTTTCTGCTGGGCAACATACTGGAGAATATGGCACCTGGACGCTAGTACATTCATGAGTATGCTAACGTTGTTAGGTACAGGGACATGTCAGATAGAGCAGGAACGTCGTGCCTCAAGTGTTCTGCTCGACCTTGACGGTACTCATATTCTTTTTGATTGTGGACATGGTGTTGTGCAGCGTCTTTTAGAGGTGGGCGTGCATCCTAACACACTTCAACACGTTGTTCTTTCGCACTTCCACTCCGATCATGTCTCCGACCTGATACCACTTTTTCAGGCAGGAGCGTGGTCACGTACTCACCAACGCACCACAGACCTGCATATCTATGGTCCCAAAGGTATCCACACACTGATTGATGGGTACATACATATCTTTGGGCGTAGTGCCTTTGAGCAACCTTCCTACGCGCTAGTTGTACATGAAATCACTACGGATCACTTCAACATCGACACGCATACATTCGAGTTCATGAGTTTGCCACCAGCAGGCAATCACGGACTGCGCTTCACCTGGAATAACAAAATTTATGCCCTCACAGGTGATTCCTATTTTCATCCACAAGAGATTGACTTCTTGCATGAGGTTGACATTGCGGTGATTGACTCCGGCCACATTGAGGACGACGAGATTGTTTCCCTCGCGGTTGGGTCACAGGCTAAACTCATCGTGTGTTCGCATCTCTATCGCGAGATTGATGCCGAACATTTGCAAGCGCAAGCACGTTCGAAGCAATTTGAGGGAACAATTATTGTAGGCCGAGATATGATGACATTTGTTTTATAGGAAAGAACGAGCAGAAAGCCAGGATGTGATTGCCCATCTTGGCTTTCTGCTCGCTCTTTTACAGTACGCTTATGGTTTGAGCACAACTTTGATGCAATCATCTTCTTTGTGCTTGAAGATGTCATAGCCATGTGGTGCATCGTCTAGCTTCATTTTGTGGGTAATCACAAATGAGGGGTCGATCTCACCTTTCTGGATGCGCTCTAGCAGAGGATGCAGGTACTTCTGCATATGTGTCTGCCCCATTTTAAAGGTCAATCCCTTGGCAAACGCTGCCCCAAAAGGTATTTTATCGAGAAAACCACCATACACACCGGGAATGGAAAGAGTTCCACCTTTACGACACGCTTGAATTGCCTGGCGCAGTACGTGTGGTCGATCTGTTCCAAGACGCGTTTTCTGCTTGGCGGTATCATTGATCGCATCGATACTTGTTCCATGTGCTTCTAAGCCGACCGCATCAATACAGGCATCGGGGCCACGTCCACCGGTCATCTGCTTGAGTATTTCAACAACGTCAACGCCTTCATAGTTGAAGACCTCAGCCTTGCTCTGTTCTGCTGCCATACGTAGGCGTTCGGGGAAACGATCAATTGCAATAACTCGCTCCGCTCCTAGCATATACGCACTCTGAATGGCAAATTGACCAACTGGACCACAACCCCATACAGCTACAGTGTCCCCTCGCTGAATGTTACAATTCTCAGCGGCCATGTAGCCTGTTGGAAAGATGTCGGAAAGGAACAATACCTGCTCATCGGTCAGGCCATCGGGTATTTTGATCGGCCCAACGTCGGCGAAGGGCACACGCGCGTACTCGGCCTGCCCACCAGCATAGCCACCATAGACGTGTGAGTAGCCATAGATAGCCGCACTAGAGTAGCCATAGAGCTTCTCCTCTAGCCAGGCATTGGGATTAGAGTTATCGCAAAGTGCCCACATCTGCCTCTGACAATAGAAACAGCGTCCACAACTGATTGTGAAAGGCACAACAACGCGATCACCTTTCTTCAGGTTCTCAACGCCCTTGCCGACCTCGACCACCTCCCCCATGAACTCGTGCCCTAGAATATCGCCTTTCTCCATCGTAGGAATATATCCATCATAGAGGTGCAGATCGGAGCCACAAATTGCTGTGGTCGTAATCTTCACGATAGCGTCGCGTGGATTAAGAATTTTTGGGTCCGGTACATTCTCTACGCGCACCTTGTGTGTTCCATACCAACATAATGCTTTCATAAGTCTCTACTTTCTATTTTCGGCCTACTTCACCTAATTTCAGCTTATTTTCTACCTTCACCTGTCGGCCGTTCTTTTATTGTTGCGATCTCGCCCGCCTCCATTAATTCTTTGAAATGGCGCAATGTCTCTAATGCTTGCTTTTCAGGAATATGCCCAATGAGATTGCCAATCCCTGTGCCCAACGTACCCTGGAATTGGAGGAAATCAAGTTCAAGCGTTACTATTGTGCCACGACCACTCGGCGCGGGATCGAAGTTAACTTTGCCAGCATTTGCAGTAGTTGGCTTTCCATGTACATGCCATGAAATGGACTTGTTCGGCACAACTTGCAGTAATTCCGAATTCCACTCGACAGTTTTTTTCATTGGCCCCTGGGCAATCCAATGAGATGTACGTTCACCCGTCTTCATCACGGCCTCAATATAATCCATGTAAAGCGGTGCCTTTTCAATGTCATACCAATAGTTATACAGGTCCTCGGCAGAACGGTTAATGGTCATCGAACGCTGCACGCGCACACCACGTTTGCCGGGAATGCTCGATACCGTCTTTGGGATACCAGGAGCAAAGTTTGGCTGTTGCTCGGCAGTGCTAATGCTCAGTGTCTGATAGATAAAGGAATGGCCGCTTGCTCCACGATAAAACAAGGCACTGCCAACTACCGCCAATCCTGTACCAAGCCAATCACGACGGGAGACGCCATATGCTGCCAACACGCTGCCAGTGATACCAGAAAGCCAGCGTTCGGCCTGCCCGACATTGCGGGTGACAACATTTTGATCGCCCTGTGCATATGTATTCTGATATTTTTTTATTGTAGCTTGTGCTGATGTCATATACATTTCTCTTTCTTTACTTTACTAGTTCGATATCAGTTACACGTTAAAGAACATGTTAGCGTTTCGCAAAACCGCGTTTTAACATAATGACCATTGAATACAACAGTTACACAGAGTTATTACACCTACTGGCAATTTTTGCCATTCACTTGAATTAAATCACCATTTTCATTGACATTTATTTGATTGCTATGATATTATTATCTTATAAACAAAATATCACCAACAAGATAGTGAATATTGCCATTTATATTGTAAAACAGAAAGAGACGGAAGAAGGCAAGAACGATGTGTAACAATTTTTACCTGCAGGAAAAGATGCTTGAAGAGATGCAACGCAATCGAACGTTGGAAATTGAACGCCGTCATATCGTAGCGCAGGCAACAGGCAATACCCATGGTGTTCGGCATATCATTGGACGCTTCGGAACATGCATTGTCAGGTTTGGCATGTGTTTGGAACGCATCGAAAGGCACAACATACCTGTACAGGCGTGATCACATTGTTCCTGTTCATAATCATACCTGTACATGGAACGAGACATTTTTAGAGGAGACCTACATACATGCATCAATTGATTACAAGAGATCCAGTGAGCGGTGGCGAGATGATCGTAACACGGCTGGAATGTCCCGATAGCGGTATTGTTATCGAGGGACAATTTAGTCTTGGTTGGATTGGTCGCCTTACAAAAGAGCAACTAGAGTTTGTCGAGTTGCTGGTAAAGTATCGCGGCAACATACAAAAGCTTGCCGCTGAAATGAATGTCGCGTACAACACAGCACGCAGTCGCCTGGACGAAATCGTCACAGCACTGGGAGGAGCACCTGAAAACGATGGGCGTCAGGAGCGGCGCGTTGTACTTGACCGTCTTGCAGCAAAAGAGATTAGTGTCGAGGAAGCCATGCGCCTCCTGAAAAGCTAAGCGGGTGTAGTATGTCACCATCAAAAGAAGAACGGAACCGCATATTGCATATGGTCGAGTCGGGGCAAGTTACAGCGAGCGAGGCCGCACAAATACTCGATACATTGGAGGCCGAAGCAGGCTCTAGTATGGAGCGTGCGACAGAACGTGGGCAAGATCGCCTCTTGCGTATCCGTGTCACAAATTTGAACGCGAGAGCACAAAGGGTCTACGTCACGGCAACTATTCCGTTACGTCTTATCAGAGCAAGCACGCGCTTTGGTGTGCGCTTCATACCACACATGAATAGTGCTGCGATAGAAGACCTGATACGAACCATCGAAGGCGGTGCCACCGGGCGTCTCCTGGACCTACAAGACATGGAAAAAGGCGAACGGCTCGAGATTTTCGCCGAAGAACGATAGGAAGGACAAGAACATGACTACGTTTCCCGCAGTACAAAAAATAGTCATCGCAGACATTGCAGGAGATATTACCATACAGGGTTGGGAGCAACCAACCATTCAGGTTGAGTCAGATGGAAATATAGAACATCTGCATTCGCACGCCGACTCTCTACCCATACGCGACATTACTGGCTCCGTTCAGCTTTCGGTTCCTCACGAAACAATAATTGTCGCAAACGACATTCACGGCAATGTCACCATTGAAAGCGTGTTGCGCGTCAACGTAAAAGATATCCGTGGCAATGCTACAATTCACAACATACATGGAAATGTAAGCGTTACCGATATTGATGGAAGCGTCACTATTCATAATGTTAGTGCCTCGGTCAGTATCAAAGATGTAAGGAATGCAGTGATACTTACCAGCATTGCAGGAAATATTACGGGAAGTGATATTGGTGCAGAGGCCACATTGAGTAATGTACAGGGAAGCGTCTCGCTATCTGATGTGGGCACGGATGTAGTTTTGAGCGAGATTCACGGTCCAGTAACGGTCAAAGATATCCGTAGGAGCGCGACACTAAAAAGTGTTGGTGGGAGCCTGACACTTACTGATGTTGGTATAGATGGCTTATTGATTGGAGTAAATGGTAACGTCTTCGCACAAGATATTGGCAACAACCTTTTTATCGAAAGCATCAACGGAAGCATCAAGATAAGCGACGTTGGTACAGACTTAACCATCAAAGAAATCAGGGGAAATGTCGCTCTGAACGATATTGGCAAGAATCTTTCACTTACAAACGTGTTTGGGACAATGCAGATTACTGACATTGGCAAGGATGCACAATTCGAGGGACTACGTGGCAACCTTGAGGCTCAAGACATTAACGGGGACTTACAATTGCTAGCCGATTTCATATCAGGGCGTGCCCGTATCAATGTTAGTGGCAATGCGACGGTAACAATACCTGAAAATGCGAACCTAACAGTTGTAGCTACCGTTCATGGCAATATAACAGGCAAGACCGTAGCCTCGACTTCGCAAGGATCACTCAATAAGCAGATTCATTTGACCTATGGGACTGGAGCAGCGTACATTGAATTACATGTTGGTGGAAACCTTGTTTTGTATGGTGATGAGAGTCCACGCAGTAGTAGTAGCAGTTCGAGTAGCTTTGAGCACGATATGGAGAATATGAGCCGCGACATTTCCGAAGCTGTCACCAGACTTAATGTACGTATCAACGACCGTGAGTGGCGTCTTGACCCAGAACGCCTCGAACGTCTCGTGGAGGAGGCCAAACGTGCCGCAGCCGAAGGAGTGCAGGGTGCGCTTGAAGCTGTTGAACAGGCCTTGAGCAATCTCCGTATGTCGATACCACAAACAGCCCCTAAGCCACCACTAACTCCTATGCAACCAATGAAACCTATGGCTCCTATGGCTCCTATGCGACCTATGCATCAGACAGAAGAAAGTTCGGCAAACAATGAGGGTCAACAGCTAGAGCAGCCTATGGCGGCAACACAAGAGCAAACGCAACAGAGCAGTGTGGAAGACATACCATCACTTCCTTTGAGTACGCCTGTCGATTCTACTCAAGAGCGTATGGCAATTCTACGCATGATTGCTGAAGGGCGTATTACTCCTGACGAAGGCGACCTGCTATTAGAAGCATTGGGGGAATAATGCTAAGGAAGGCAGGTTGTAACAACATAGTATATTGCTACAACCTGCCTGCTATCTTTTTATTTTTTCAACGAGTGTAACACTTGCATCAATTTTTCGATTTCACCAAACGTGTTATAGTGCGTCAGTCCCACACGTACCATGCCACCCTGTTCCTCTAAGCCAAGACGTTCTATGATGGCAATCGCGTAATAGTCTCCATCCCACACATTGATATGCTCTTGCGCAAGTTTTTCGGCTACAGCACGAGGGTTCCAGCCATCGAGCGTAAACGAAAACGTGGGCACGCGCTGGCCCATCTTCTGAGGGTCTGTGATACCACGAATGTGTAGTCCTGGTACGGAGTTGAGTCCTGCAAGTAGAGCATGATTAAGCTGTAACTCGTACGCATCGATAACCGCAATGCCTTTCCGAAGTGCTTTATGTAGAGGTCCTGTCTCGCCACCGAATTGTTTGCCAACCCACGCGAAGTATTCCATTACCCCCAGAATCGCAGTAATCGACTCAAAGCTTTGTGTGCCGGTCTCAAATTTGTCGGGCGGTTGGTTGCCGGAAGGACGCACCTTGTACGCTGTGAGTGTATCCAGCAAGTCATATTTGCCGTAGAGGATACCCGTATGTGGACCAAAGAATTTGTAGGCCGAGCATGTCAGGAAGTCACAGTCGAGTGCCTGCACATCAATTAGCTTATGTGGCGCGTACTGGACTGCGTCGATGAAACACAACGCACCTACACTATGTGCTAAGTCAACCGCTTGTTTTACATCATTAATAGTACCGACCGCATTTGAGGCGTAACCAACGGCAACAAGCTTTGTACGCGGTGTAATTTGTCGCCGCATGTCCTCCATGTCTAGTGTGCAATTTTCTGGATGAATATCAACCCAGCGAACAGTACAACCTCTATCCTCGGCAATTAATAGCCAGGGTGCGATATTAGCGTCATGATCTAAACGTGTTACGATGATTTCATCGCCAGAGTTGAGGGTACGAGCAATGCTACGACTAATATGCAATGTTAAGCTTGTCATGTTCTGCCCAAACACAATCTCTTCCGGTCGTGCAGCATTCAGAAATGCCGCAACCGCTTGTCGGGCGTCGGCAACGGCTCTATCAGAGTCATAGCTTGTGCGAAAAGCACCCCCATGATTGGCGTTGTTGTGCTCAAAATACTGCTGCATGCGCTCTATGGATTCGCGTGCTACCTGCGTCCCACCTGGATTATCAAAATAAATATCGTCTGAAGCTAGAGAAGGAAAATGACTGCGTATTTCGTCTACGTTGAACGCAGTTTGCGTTGTGTGCTGTTGTTGCATAAGGATAGGATGTCCTTTATCTCACTAAGTTGTACATGTTCATACTTGTATATTGTATCAGTGACGTACCTCCCCGTTCAACGGGGAAGCTTCTACGCTTGTAACGGCGTTGGACGCGTCCCGCCCGAAAGTGCTTTGTATCCTCTCGTAAGGATATTCATTGCAGCATTCACATCACGGTCTAACTCTGCTCCGCACTCGCAACTGTGCCATCGTTCGGAGAGTTCTTTCTTGCGAACAGTGCCACATGTGGAACAGATTTGAGATGTGAACTTAGGACTTACCTGTATCATGCAACGCCTAGCTTCTTCCGCTTTGACTTTGCACATCGACACAAACATACCCCAACCTGCATCGAGAATACTTTTGTTGAGACCGCCCTTTGCCGCCGCGCCGTTGGGAAGGTATTTCCCTTCTTCGTCTTGTTTGGCTTTGGGCTTACGAACAAGGTTACTGACTTTGATATCCTCAAAGACAATCACCTGATACTGATTGACGAGTTTCCGGCTCTCTTTGTGCAAGAAGTCTTTTCGCTGGTTCGCTATCTTGCGATGTGCCTTGCCTAATTGCTTTTTCGCTTTGTTGCGTCGATGACTTCCCTTCTTGCCTCTGGATACCTTCTGATGAGCAACCTCGAGTTTCTTCTTGGCACGTCGGTAGTACCTCGGATGCTCAATCATGCTTCCGTTGGAAAGTGTTGCTAGATGTGAGACGCCCAAATCTATGCCAACATCCTCATAGGAGACAGGAAGCTTTGGAGCATCAGCAACTTCACAACTACAGGTTACGTACCACTGGTCAACCTCTTTCTTCATCGTGACCGTCTTGATCTTGCCTTGCATCTCTCGATGCATCTTGACCTTGAGAGTACTTATCTTGGAAAGATGTAATGTATTCCCCTCTACTTTCCATCCTGCTCCATCAGGGTAGGTGAACGAATCGTATCTGTCACGTCCTTTGAAGCGTGGGAACCCTGGTGTTTGCCCCTCTCGGATGCGATCGTTCATTCCCCGAATGACCCGTCGGTAGAATGCTTTCATGCCTTTGTCTAAGCGGCGTAACACGTCTTGTAACACATGAGCGGCGATGTCTTGATACTCTTCTCGTATCTCATGCTTCATCTCTGGTAAGTCATTTTGTTGCTGCTGATACGTGACGGTGTTGACTCGCCTGTTCGCTTGCATCATCGCTCCTTCCCCGAAGGACGCGTCCGCGACAATCCAGTGTCCCTGTTCATTCTGATACCTACGAGTACGAATATGTTGCTTGTACGCATCCTTGTACTTAGACAATGCAGCATTATATAACTCTCGACACCGATTGAGCGTCCAGTACAACTTTGAGGTGGTTTCTTTGTTGGGATACAAGCGATACTTAAATGCTTTCAGTGGCATGAGCCTTGTCCTCACTCAATGTATTTTTTGACAACTTCTTCGGTCATCTCCCCAACTGTTCCTACGTAGTAGGAACGCGCCCAAAACGAGCCGCCCCACACTTGCTGTTTGACTGCGGGATACTGCTTAAAGACTTGCCGCGCAGTTATTCCCTTGAGCGTGTTAGCAATCAAAGAAGGGGCAACACTTGGAAGTGCTGAGAGAAACAGATGTACATGGTCCTCTTGTACATGTAACGCTCCTATCTCCCACGTGTTCTTAGCGCATAAGCGGCGTATTTCGCTCTCGACAAACTGTGCTACTTCTCCCTGTAAAATTGCTTTACGGTATTTAGGACACCACACAAAATGATATGCAATCTTGTAAGTGACATGTTTGGTATGTTGCTCTTTCATGCCTCTAAGTACACTATGGTATACCATACATGTCAAGTGCCAACAACGCGCCGCTTACCCCTACCTGAAGGTCTGATTCTTACCCACAATTTACACTTGGAGGTGAAAAGCGAGATGAACGCCCTCAAGAAGCATCTGCAAGCAAAGCCAGCCTTTCCAGATGGTTCGCCATTCCGGAGGACCATCATGAGAGCGAGCTAGATAGCCACCCATACGTGCCACTTCTATCCAGAAGGTGCCCACCGTCATGGTTGCAGACGACTGGTTCGAGTGCTGAGCCAAGACCTCCAGCATCAGAGGCTTCATCACCTGGGAAGCTGGGCGCTCTGGGTCTTCACGAGCGCAGGCACGCACTTGCAACAGGCGCACAGCAAGAGGCGACAGCAACCCCAACAAGCGTATCAAACCGTCAACCGTTTGCAATTGCCGTTCCTCGATGCGACACCCACTTTTCAGGCACTGATGAGAGTCCTCGACCAGCCAGCGATACCGATACCACTCCACGCGCTCCCACGCCTATTCAAGCGTGGTGGTGGGAACCGAGGTCAACAGAACCCATTCCAGCGGCACCTCGCCTTCGGGAGCCTTCTCTTCCCACACGCGAATGACCCAAACGGTCATCGGGTCCTTACAACTCCGTGAGTCATTGCGTGGGGGCAAAAGCGTCATCTGCCCAAAGGAAACGTGCAGATATGCCACACGCCCAAGATGACCATGCCGAGCGGGAAGCTCAAGTTCACGACTCGCTTGGCTTGCAAAGGTGCGTGCCTGCGTCAACGAATAGGTGATCTCCTCCTCACTCTCTTGCACACGCGTCATTCGGGACGCGTCCTCTGGGAGAGGAGCGAGAATGAGCGATCGTCGGTTCTGAGCCGCTCGAACCAGAAAGTGGGTCTGCGTCGAGTGACATGCTTGGAAGAAGGGGAACATATCCGCTCCTCGATCTCCTACATGGACCCACATGCTTCCCGACTCAGGTGTGCCAATGGCCTCGACCTGTCGCATCCAAACATCGGTTTCGCGCTCGTCTCGCTTGCGCCGCTCGGAGCGTTGTTCTCCCTGTGGGGCTGCAATGCGTACAAAGGATTCTTGGGCCATGCATCCCAACACGTCGGGCGTCTGGGGGCGCACGGCAAGCACGCTTTGCACGAAAAATCCCCGTCCGCGTTCGTTGCCGATTTGTCCCACGCCACTGATCTTGCGACGGTGCGACAGATCAATATCGGTGGTGTCTTGCACCAACAGCACTACAGCAGAGGATGTGGCGTGTTCTCTCGTTTGCTCAACATGAGGCTGCATCAACGCCGCAAAGGTCACATCTGGCTCATCGAGCAACCGATACAACGCTTTGGTCTCTTTCCAGGTCTGCATTTGAGCGGGCAACGAGCCCAGGGGATTCGTTGCCAATTTGCTGGCTACTTGTACCGCGCGTCTGGTGCGACGCATATCATGCAGTTGGACGTTTCCAAAGGTTTGCTCAGCCCAGCTTTTGGGGTCCAACAATTCTTGCGTGTTCATCCTTCTATTGTATCACTTTGTAAAATGTGGGTAAGAATCAGACCTGAAGGTGAGGGGAATGCGCGACGCAAACCTTCATTGGCCTGGTGCTTGTCTACTCAAGTGTAGGGACATACGTGTTACAGATAAGAAACTATTATATGACCAGGAAAAGGATAAACATACCATGCATACACGCCAATTAGGAAAAACAGATATACAAATTACACCCATTGGCTTTGGAGCCTGGGCGATTGGGGGAGGCGATTGGAGTTCTGGTTGGGGAGCTCAAGATGATAAAGACTCAATTGCTGCAATCAAACATACGCTCAATCTCGGTATCAACTGGATTGATACTGCCGCTATCTATGGCTTGGGGCATTCTGAAAAGGTGGTTGGAGAGGCAATCAAGGGACGCGAACGCCCCTATATCTTCACCAAATGTTCTCTTGTTTGGGACGAGAACCGCAATATAAGTAGTAGCTTAAAAGCCGACTCGATACAGCGCGAGTGCGAAGCAAGTCTGAAACGCTTAGGTGTTGACTATATTGATCTGTACCAGATACACTGGCCTAATCCAGACCCGGATATCGAAGAGGGATGGAGTAAGCTTACAGACCTGAAGAAACAGGGCAAAGTTCGTGCCATTGGCGTCTCAAATTTTAACGTGGAACAGATGCAGCGTGCTCAGAAAATTGCTCCCATCGACTCACTCCAACCACCGTACTCGCTGGTGCATCCTGAAGCGCAGAACGAGATATTGAAGTTTTGTGAGCAGGAAAACATTGGTGTGATTGTCTATTCACCAATGATGTCGGGCTTGTTGACCGGGACAATGACGAAGAAACGCGTCGAGGAGATGCCCGACAACGACTGGCGTAAGAAGAGCCCTGATTTTCAGGAGCCACGTCTAACGCGCAACCTCAAGCTAGCAGAGGTCTTGACCAATATCGGTTTTCCACACAATGTCCCTGCCGGGGTCGTTGCTATTGCCTGGACACTTCACAATCCCGCCGTTACAGGAGCCATTGTCGGAGGCCGTCGTCCAGCTCAGGTTGACGACATTATTCCCGCTGCCGAGTTCCGTCTCAGTGAAAGCGAACTTGCTGAGATTGAGAAATTCTTACACGACAACCCTTAGTTCATTTATACATAGACAAACGCGGAGGGCGGCCACAATAGGCCGCCCTCTGCGTTTATTCGAGAAATAACATACGTTTATTGTGCTCTGCTTGTGTAGCAATCGTTGCAATCTCCTTTTGATTCAGAATGCCTTGCTCTGTAATCACTTTTGACACCAGTTGATGTGGTGTGCGGTCAAAGTAAAAATTGCGTACCGTCACTCCATTTAGGGGAACTTCGAGTACCTCGTCATCCTCTTTTTCCTCGAGCAGAGCAAGGTTTGTCTGCCAATGCTCTAATCCATCTTGCCAGTGCTGCCAGGAAATCTTTAGCGTCTCGCACAGGACGTAGAGCGGAACATGATAGCCCTGCGCCGACCAGCCTAATAAAGCAGTGCCAGCCTTATTGAGCACATCCCCATTTGCCAGCACACTATCGGCTCCAACAACCACGCTATCACAGCGCGGCATAAAGATATTGGCCTGTGCATCGGTAATCAGTGTTACAGTAAGCCCTTTTTGGCTCAACGCACTCGCCGTTGCACGACCTTCATAGCGTGGACGCCCCTCGGTGACAATTATCTGCTTCATACTCTGCTTGCTAGCAACAAGGACATCCAGGACAGTGCCAGAGATACTACACGTCATGATTGTGCCGCGCAAGAAAGGCTTTGCATGTTCAGCAATTTTCGTTGTGGCCGTGTCATAATCTCGCAAGAGACGTTCGGCTTCCTGTGCTACAGCTTGAGGTCCGCCTTGTACTGCCAGTACATGCCCGACTGCACTTGCTAAAGCCGCCATTGAGGGACGTGCCTGTGCAAGACTTCGTCCAGCATTGTGCAAGCGTTGCACCTGTTCATTTTGTGGACTCTCTGTGTTCTGTGCAAGATCACGAAGAATCAAGATTGTCTCGCGTACAAGCCAACGTGAGCCATGTACGCGGTCATTGCGCACCTGCTCGATGCGTTGTTCAATGTTTGGCATAGTCTGTCGTTTATCCTCATGCGAGTTATATGGAACGATGCTACACATCTAACTTATCACACTGAACATGTCTTCTACCCCAAAATGCCCTCCATCTCTATCTCTAACACGCATCAATCAGATGCCTACAAACCGTGTTTTCATCAGATTATGGAATTGGCCTACATTATATATTTCATTGGTGCTTGCTTCCTGCCTCATCTATCGGGTACACTCATTGGTATGAGCCAATCAGGAGGAAAAGATGCCATACGATACAGCCAATCATAAGCCATCACTACCACTTTTTACCACGCCTATCCATGCATTGGTCAAGTTAGAGCGCACAAACGGTGTTCCGCTCTACCAGCAAATATGCCAGGGATTGCGTTCCGCAATTCTTTCAGGAGAGTTGGCCGAGGGAACACGGCTACCAACGGAGCGTGCATTCGCACGTGAGTTAGGCGTCAATCGTACAACCGTCATGAATGCCTATAATGAGCTTGCCAGTGAGGGGCTGATTGAAGGCCATGTGGGACGCGGGACGGTTGTCCGGCGCAGTTATTCACCTGACCCTGAAGAGCCATTTGAAAGCGATGTTCCTTCCTGGCTCTTTGGTCTTGCGGAAGGTGAAGACGCACTTCTTGGCCCGAATGCACGAGTGTTAAGCGAACTTGCTTCAATGAGCGAGCACAAAGAAATCATTTCGCTTGCAGCAGGAACGCCCGCACTGGACATGTTACCTGCCGAATTACTCAGTTCCATCTTTTCTGATGGCCTACTCAACGCACGGCAAAGTGCTCTTGGCTATTGTCCTGTCGAGGGATTGCAAAGTCTACGGCGCGGAATAGCGGCACGAATGCGTACACGGGGCGTTGCAATTGACTTGCAACACATCCTAATTCTGTCGGGTTCAACGCAGGGGATTGGCCTCATCAGTCGTTTCTTGCTCAATCCAGGTGATGAGGTTGTGGTAGAGGTGCCAACATACCTGGGAGCGATTCACACATTTCGCGCATTGGGTGCTCGTATCATCGGTGTGCCAATGGATAACGAGGGTATGCGAGTCGATCTACTCGAGTCAATTCTTGCACGCCGTCAACCACGCTTTATCTACACTTCGCCCACCTTTCATAATCCAACAGGCATTGTCATGTCACCTGAGCGTAGAAAAAGACTGCTCCTTCTTGCCAAAAGATATCAAATACCTATTCTTGAGGATGACGCGTATGGAGAAATCTTTTTTGAGGGGAAGGAGCCACAACCACTTAAGGCGATGGACAAACATGAGCAGGTGCTCTATCTAAGCACCTATTCAAAGGTATTAGCCCCTGGCTTACGGGTAGCATGGCTCGTTGCTCCACCGACCATGATCGAACGCCTTTCTCTACATAAACAGGTTTTTGATCTCAACACAAATGCGATTGGGCAATGGGCGGTCTCAGAAATATTGCAACGCGGACTGATGAATGAACACATTCTCAAGGTGCAACAACATTACCGACGCAAAAGGGATTGTATGCTACAAGCCATTGAGATACATTGGCCTGAGGGTGTGCGGGTCAATCATCCCAATGGTGGCTTTCATATTTGGTGTCGTTTACCTGGCGATATGCGAGCGCGTACACTTCTGCGCGAAGCTGCATCCGAACACGTCGCGTTCGTCATTGGTGAACCTTTTCACGTTGATGGTGGTGGTCATCAATACATTCGCCTCAGTTTCGCCTCACCTGAAGAGACACATATCGAAGAAGGAATTCGTCGCATTGGCAATGCGATGCGGCGCATTCAGGCACGCCGCTTATCACGTGACGAAGAGACACATATCGAACATATTCCAATGGTATAGCTAATCCGCAAGTAAACAAGACTATAATTGCAGCGCTAGTAGCTGATAACGAGGGGAATTTATAATAAACAAGCACAAGAGGAAATATGTATAACAACGTAAGTAACTGGAGCCACAGGTTTTTTGGGCGCGGCCTTGGTGACAGAACTGGTCAAACGCAAGCAGTAAGTACACATCCTGGCACGTAATGAGAAAAAAGTACGCGCACAATTTGGAAATGCCGTAACACTCATTCCAGGTGATATTACCAATATGGCACAGATACAACCAGTTGTTGATGGTGCAACCGACATTTATCATCTCAAATATCTTTGATATGATTCCAGGATTAAAAGGCGAGCAAGCTCCACTTACGCACAGTCGTGTCAAATTTCTTACAAATAGTTGCGTTTATAGCATTAGACGAGCAGAAAAAGAGTTGGGTTACATGCCCAAAGTAACGCTAGAGGTGGGAATGAAAAGAACAGCAGAATAGTACTACAAACATCATTATTTGAATAGTGAAAGGTGAAATACCTTTAGATTAAGCTTCCGTGATACAGAACCGACAGGAGAAAAGATACGATGGTACTCCTTGATGATACTTCTGTATCTCGCTATCTTTTCTGCATTGTTGGTATACTACAAACACGTACATTATCAATACAGGAAATACATGGCATTCAATATACAGTTGGGTATAAGTTCCCACTCTTGGGAAAGGTTAAACGCTTTCAAGTGTCTATGTTTTATGCATTATAAATAGAATAGTCCCGTATTTACTCAGAGATCTAATAGAAGGAAAACATACATGCTGGAAGTCCTCCCGCAAATCGCGAAAATGCCTGTTTAACCGACCATATTTCGGCTTTGGATGAAGAGTTGAGAAAGTGTCTCAATAAGGAAGGAGCGAAGTCGAAGGAAATCAAGTATAGTGAGAACATTACTATATCAGTGATTAAGACTAATATTGTTATATTATTCAACGTTGCGTCATTAGTCGGAATCTTTGTTATAACTTCAGCTTTTGGTTTCGCTTATTGGTGGGTAGCCACCCAACAGTTCCTGTCAGAAGCCATAGGCTTTGCCTCTGCCGCAATATCAGCTACAGTACTGCTTGGAACTATCTGCATGCTAGGATTGGGAACCTTATTGATTAGGGAATTGTCGCGACAAGAGGGTAAAGCAGTATCGCTCATCAGCACTGCTCTGATTCTAGTCGCCTGTGTAGGAGGATGTATTGGCCTGCTGTTTGCACTTGTTGCCCCTTCCATATCTGTCGACTTACTGCCGCTTCAAGTAAGTGTCCAAAACGTAGCACTTTTTAGTGCAGGTGTTAGCCTATCGACAGTCAACTTAGTCCTTGATGAGGCCTTGATAGGACTGCTACGGAGTGACCTAAAGCTCTGGCGCAACGCCCTTTTTCCGGCGTGAAACTTGTTGTGCTCTTAGTGGCAGGTTTTTGGCTCTTCCAACGAGCAGGATTAACGATGTACGCAACATGGGTAATAGGTTGTGCATTTTCATTAGCCGCTCTCGGGGGATTTGCCGTTTGGAAGGGCAAGTGGACGGGAAGAATTCCTTTGCCACAGTTAGGGCAGCTACGAAGATTGGGTCGCTCTGCCTTACAACACCATCTCCTCAACCTCGTTTTTCAGGCTCCAGTTTTGGCCTTGCCTGTGCTGGTTACCATGCTAATCTCAGCGACTATGAATGGCTGGTTCTATATCGCCTTTTTGCTTGCGGATGTAGTATATACTGTTTCATATGCTTTGGTTTAGGGCAATGAAATTCTTCTAGAATGGAGTAGTTTTTATGCTTCACATAGCCTCGACTTTGTACATTTCCTTCAAGGAAATAATGTCTCCTCTTGGTACGATGAGCTGATACAATTCTTCTAGGAACCCAGCCATGGAGTATTTCAACATCCCCGAAAAAGGTGATGTTGAAATACTCCACTCCTTCACGAAACCCGTGACCCATATCCATTCTGGCAGACGATGAGTGGCTTCCAGAAGGCTTCTGGTTGTCTTTTGAGATAGGCCCCTGTTTACTCCTTCCCAAAGGGAAATGTGCAAAGCCGAGATAGCAACAGTTCAAATAATAAACGTATGAGAAAAAGCATTGCGTTATTTTCTGCAAAACACTTCCATACCCAACGTAAAGTTGCATTACTTGCGCTTGTTATTATTCTTCTCATACCAATCATTGGGTATTCACTGAGACTGAAGAGTGGAGCAGTAAGTCCGTTTGTCACCAAATCAGGTTCAAATTTGATGGTGCGTGGTTCACGGCTTCGCCTTACAGGGTATAACTGGCATTGGACGGGAACGAATTGTGCAGCACCCAACACTACAGAAATTGACACAACGTTTGCTCAAATCAAAATAGCTTCCCATGGCAATGTTGTCAGAACGGCGTTTTATCAAGGTGGCAGTAAGGGGGGAAACTATACTGCTTTTGATCATTACATTGCCTATGCAAAGAAATATGGGTTATACATTGTCCCCATACTGGTCAATCATTGGACAAGTTGTGAACCTTCAACGGCGACGAAAACATCGTCCTGGTATCAGTCAGGATACACACAAACGAGTGATGGATATCCACTCTCATTCAAGAATTATGCAGTAAAACTAGCTAAACATTATGCCAACGAACCAACCATTGCCTTCTGGCAACTCGTCAACGAACCGGATACGGACACATGTGGCTCTGATGGCGCACATATTTTGCGAACGTTTGCCGATGCCATGACCACTGCTATCAAAGCAGTTGACCCGCATCACATGGTAGACCTGGGTGTTCCAGGAGGATGCGCAGGTGATACTATAACCGACTACACTTCGATTGTGAGCGGTAAAGTTGACCTGTGCGACATCTGGCATGACTATCAACAAGTCACAACGGCATTGCTTTCAGATCTACAGCAACGCATGCAAGTCTGTCAACAACTCAAAAAACCTTCTTTTGTTGGTGAATCAGGCATCGAAGCTGATATCACAGCAAACGGATCTCAATCTGGAACGATAACAGCAGCCAGCCTTAAACAACGAGCAAACTTTTTTGATGCAAAGCTGAATGCTGGATTTAAGGCAGGACTTGCAGGATATATGATTTGGAACAAAGGTAGTCAGAGTGAACAGGATGATATCGGACCTGGTGATCCAACAGAACGTATTCTGGCAAAATATGCCTTATAAACACTCTCTTTATCCATAGAAACACGGTAAGGGTTACTGCCATAGGCGCGGACTTTAGCTCACCACTGGAGCGGCCCGCGCTTGGAACCATGTCCGTTGCTCGCTCTCACTATGCCCCCTCGGACGTGGGCACGAGCGCACGTAGCGCAGCAGATGCTCCCGACACTGCTGCTTGCGAGCCGTTGACCATGTGGCCCGTAGCATTATGCGCACCATCTCAATACAAAAGTGAGCCAGTGTCCAGCTACTCACCACCTCTTCATTCGCTTCCTCTGATGGCTCGGCACACATGAGCATGTTAGCAGTCATGGCCGTGAGCGTACTCTCAAACACTTCTCGCATCCACTGCGCCTCTTGCTCTTGTAGCCACCATCCAATCAGCAGCAAATGCTCCTTGCATCTCGCACTCGCCAGGTCCTTGAAGTCGATCTGATGCACCCGCAAACACTGCTTCAACCGCTTCAAAAACAATTCGATCTGCCACCTCGCTCGATACAGCTTCATGAGGTCCTGTCCGCTCCACACGTCGGTCTGCGTCGTCGTCACCAAAAGTTGGGGAATCCTAAAGCCTCCCGATAGAGAGGGCAGAGGATAGTATATTGAGGTCAATCTATATTACACAGGGAATGCACGATTGCGTCGTCAACCTGTTCTTCAGGAGAATGTTCGAGTGTGTGTACAGCTAACCATAAGTTCGTGAGGAGAGCCCCCAAATACAGTAAGGTTATCATAGCAATAGTTACCGTGAGCATGTTCACCCCAAAGAGTATCAGCCCCAGTATCCACGCAAACCCAATTATGCATAAGGTAAAAACTTGCCCGAATGTCAGCGTTTGGCGTGCAGAAAGAGCATCCCGAAAAGGAGCAAAAAGATGAACTTCCTAACCATCAATCTTAAGGGTCTTCAAGGATTCCTCGGTATATCTTTCAGTTTCCTCTTGTGTACCTCTAATATTGTCGCGTACGGCATTAGCAGTCAACAATGTAAAGTAGTGTGTTACATTGACTTGTTGAGCAGCAGTGGTAGCATCAACAAGTGTTGTTGAGATAGTATTAGGCTGTGCAAATTGCCCGTACCGCTCCTGCATTTTTCCGCATATTCTTCCTCACAAGTTAATATTTAGATGATATACGTCCTTCGACCCATGATACAAAGTGTAAAAATTGCGTTTTAGAAGGGTTAGGACTTTGCACAATGAATCTCACTGGAGCACAGGTACAGTACATACATCTACTAAAATGAAGAGAGACATTTTCCTCAATTGGAAAATACCCAGTTTCATAAGAAAGCAACTTTGCGGCAAGAACAAATATGCGTGTTGTAATAAGAAGCTATGATACACACTAATGGTATAATCATAGAAAATGGATGCTTGGAGTAGCTATGGAGAACATTCCAGTCGAGGAAGAGGGGGATTGGGAGAGAACCGCTGACGGTCTCTATATGGCAACGCGCGGGTTTCTTATGCGACGCGGTTATTGTTGTGCTAATCAGTGTCGTAATTGCCCCTACATCAACTGGCGTGACAATCCGGAATGGCGACCTGTTCCACATGCATATGTGCGTCGCGTACATGTCTCCTCTAAAGCGGTTAGAGCGGCACAAGCCTTGTTACACTATCACACTGAGCAAATGCAGCAGGGTACAAGTGAGGAATGTGAGCAGCATCGCGTGTTAAGCAAGCATTATAGCTTCTTGTTAAAACAATGGGGAGAGTGAGTACCTGAGAGGTTACCGTATGACTACAAAGCAGTCATACGGTAACCTCTCTCTTATGCTTATTAGTACCATACAAACGAGACGCCAGGACCAGGATAGAACTTTACCATTGTCATGATGCCGAAGTTCCCATTCCAGTTGAAATTAGAGGTATTCAAACTGCCATCAGCATTAATGCTCTCAACAATAGCAACATGCCCATAGCCGCCTGCACCCTGCACACCAGGGCCAAGTACAATGATGCTCGGTACAATTGGTCTACCCGACACGATCCAACCGTAAGCAGATGCGTTGTACGCCCACTCATCAGCATTGCCTAGCCAAGGCGGATAATGCCCCGTCAACTGGTGATAGCGGAAGGCGGCCCAATAGGTGCATTGTCCCCAGAAGAAGTGATTGCCTACGCCATCACTAGCACCGCCACCACTTGTTGTACCACCACCACTCGTTCCTACGCCGCCACCACTTGTTGCACCACTACCACTTGTTGCACCACTACCACTCGTTCCTACACCAACGCCACCATAACTTGAAGATGCAGTTGGTACACCAGCAAATACCTTACCCGCGCCTGGATCATAGCCATCTTGAGTGACCGCCGTTGCCGTTGCAGCCTGTTGCGCTAACAGCACAGTATTACTACTTTTGTTCGTAAAATATTTTACAAGAGGAGAGAAAGGATTATAGCCTTTACCTTCAGTACCAGTTGGCATAACCGCGAGGAGGCTCCCAACAACGATGAAGGCCAGCAGCACTGTTACGGCCACATGCACCACCATTCGACGCCCTTGTGGTGGACGCATTGTGCCTGAACTCTTTTTACCCGTAGCACGAATAACCGTTGTTTGCCTTAACGATGAGGTTGTACCTTTCAACATAGGCAAGTTTCCCGTTTGGACCTCGGGTAACATCCGCGTAATTTCTGGCAATACGCGGGTTGCGGAAGATGAGGAAAGCGATGTAGTAATATCAGGAAGTTGACGTGTCGTAAGTGGTGATGTATTGGAAATATCAGACGCAGGAGGCGTAGACTGAATAGTCGGAGCAATCTGAGCAATAGTATTAGCTATACCAATGGAACCGGGGAAAGGCAACTGATCAACGGGAGATAGCTCACTCACAAGTCCTGGTTCCTGCGGTAGTGTACCACTCTTCACTGGCTCCTTGAGTGCACTATTTTTATGCTTATCCATAAACGACATACGTGTTTCCTTCAATTTTGTTCTACTAGTTACAACACAACCGCCTCAACTTGACATACACAACACTTGCTATGAACTTTACTTTGCACAACCTAATAGGTCAAGCATATAAGGCTAAACATAGGACTATAGGACTACCATACCATCATAATTAGGCATATCAAAGTCAGTTGAAGAATGTTATAATCATCTACAAGGAATTTCATGATGCAAACATTCAAATCAAGATAACAATGAAAGAATGTACATGGCGAAAAAATACATCTCACGGCGCGTCTTTTCTCTTTTAGCATTATGCATAGTCTTCACAGCCTGCGCCCCTATTGGGGGCACCAATAGTGTAAGAACAACTCCAACAACTAGCTCGACACATCCATCAGGTTCAGTTACAAAGACAGCAGCGAACCCAGTTGCGGATATTTGTCCGGCACCTCTAACAAACGTGCCAGGATGTCTGACACCTCATGCCCTACGCGTTGCTTATGGAGTTGAACCACTCGTCCAGAGAGGTTTTACAGGCAAGGGGCAAACCGTGATTGATATCGTATCCTTTGGTAGCCCTACCCTTCAGACGGACGTTGATGCCTTTAGTAAGCAGTTTGGGTTACCGCATGTGAATATACAGGTTATTGCACCACTGAATGAGAAAACATATGACCCGAATGGCGATAGGGCTGGTTGGGTCGGTGAAACAACGCTAGACGTAGAGATGATTCATGCCATGGCACCTGATGCGGGTATCGTGGTACTGGTTAGTCCAGTTGCGGAGACCGAAGGCACCATTGGACTACCAGAGTTTCGCCAGTTGACACAATATGCCCTTGACCACCATCTTGGGAGCGTTGTTTCTCAAAGTTGGGGTGCATCCGAGGCAACACTACAAAACCAGGCAGGACAGCAAGAGATACAGAAATGGGACGCGCTCTATCATCAAGCGACAACGCAAGAAGGCATCACATTTCTCGCAGCTTCTGGCGATCATGGTTCCACAGACTTTACAGACTTCGCGGGCAAAGTCCTTGCAAGAAGCCCAACAACAAGCTTCGCTAACGATGATCCATGGGTGACAAGCGTTGGCGGCACAAGACTAACTCATATCGGTTCAAGCTATAATGAAAGCGTATGGAACGACAATGGGGCAGGTGGTGGTGGTTTCAGTAAGTTCTTCAAGGAGCCTGTATATCAGCAGACTCTGCCGAGTTCAGCACAAAGTCAACTAAATAATCGACGTGGTGTGCCTGATGTATCGGGGGCCGCAGACCCTAATACAGCACTAGCATGTTACGTCTCCGACCAATGGCAGATGATTGGCGGCACCAGCGCGAGTACGCCCCTGTGGGCAGGTATTATCGCCGATGCAAATCAGTTAGCGGGACACCCACTAGGTTTTCTCAATTCAGGATTATATAAAGTGGCGATGTCCAGTAAATATACTCAGGACTTCCACGACATCACTATTGGCGATAATACAACGAACGGTGTCCAAGGCTATTCAGCTACGCAAGGATGGGATGCCGCGTCTGGTCTTGGTTCACCTGATGCAGAGAAGCTTCTACCAGATTTGATTGCAGCCCTAAAATAGCACAATGTATTGTTGCAAATGATGCATCAAGAGTGATTTTAACGCGTCATTTGCAACAAATTTTATTTTGATAATTATCATCAAGCTAGTTGAAAAGTATTTGCTCTAATTAGAACTCGTCTCTGCGCTCACGCCGCTCATAACCCTCGCCCTCACGTCGCTCTTCCCGCTCACGTCGTTCGTAGCCCCCACCTTCTGGATACCCATATTGCTGCTGATCACCATAATTCTGTTGTTGGCCGTAGCCATATTGCTGTTGACCGCCTCCAAAAGGATTGCCCCCGAAGTTGCCGCCTCCCTGGTGATTCATCATGGCTTTAGCAGCTAAACCTACAAGACCACCAAGGCCACCATGAGCCATTGGATTTCCGAATGAAGTCCCTTGCCCAAAGAGTTGTGAAAGTATGTTTGGTTGTTGCTGCCCCATTTGTTGAAATCCTTGTGCCATTGTACGTGGATCGTTGGGATTCATGCCATATTCTGGAGGCATCTGTTGGGCGAATTGAGCACGCTGGCTATACGGCATCTGCTCAAAATGCTGTTGGTAGACCTGTTGCTGCATGTTTGGTGGTGCGTTTTGTATAAATTGCTGCATATGCCCCATAGCCTGATTGGGGTCTATTCCATTGTAGTTACCCGTGTCATATGCTTGAGAGTATTGCTGATACATCGGTTGATTGTTTTGATCGAAAGGCCACATATTATTTTCTCCTTGCTCTTATTGTATTTTTAACAGAGACAAAGTCATTGTTGAAGTTATCCTATGTTGCCCTTAGCACGAATACAAGGACAGAAACGTAACATGTGTCACAACGTTTTGCACAATCAAATTTGGAAGAGTTAGGTTATAAAAAGTACAAGAAGTATTGTGCTTCGTGAATGTGTGCATTGTAACATACACATTCACGAAGCAATTATAGTATGCCCTTCTTAACACATAGTTCCGCATTAAGGATAGAGCCACCAGCCGCGCCGCGAATGGTATTGTGTCCCAACATCACGAATTTGTAGCTCAATATCGGGCACCGTCTCAACCTGCCAAGTGTTACAGTCATACCGTTGCCAGCGTCACGGTCACGTAACGTTTGTGGTCTGTCGCTCTCGGTACGATAGAGTAGCGCATGTCCTGGCGCAGAGGGAAGTTTGAGACGTTGTGGTTCTGGTTCGTAACTATTCCAAGCCTCAATGATCTCTTCGGGTGAAGCATCACGTTCCAGTTCAATGCTGGCACACTCAAGATGCCCCTCACGTGTCGCAACACGGTTACAATGGGCACTCACCACCATTGGAGCATCAATAAAGCCCTGTCCCTCTTGCCACTCACCAAGCATTTTGAGTGTCTCGCTCTCCATTTTCTCTTCTTCACCGCCGATGTAGGGCACGACATTATCAAGCATATCGTAGGCCGACAAGCCCGGATAGCCTGCACCAGAAATAGCCTGCATCGTCGTAACAAGCACTTTGCTCACACCGAATTTGCGCTGTAAAGGCTTAAGCGCCATCACGAGTGGTGTTGCGGAACAGTTTGCATTGGTGATGATACAACCGGACCAGCCACGCTGTTTGCGTTGTTGTTGAATAGCAGCAATGTGATCGGCGTTCACCTCTGGAATGAGGAGAGGCACGTCGGGAGCCATACGGTAGTTCTTCGCATTGCTAAAAACCGCGACACCAGCCTGTGCAAAAGCTAGTTCTGCTTTATCTGTAACATCGCCTCCGGGTAGAGCCGAAAAGACAATCTTGACATCCTGTAGGGCATCGGGTCGACAAGAGACAACTGGAAGAGCAGCTACCGAGGAAGGCATTTCGCTTCCAGGAAGTCGCCAGCGTGTTGACTCAGCATAGGCACGGCCGCCATGCTGCTCTGATGCTGCAACTGCGACCAATTCAAACCAGGGATGACTCTGCAAAAGTTCAATAAACCGCTGCCCAACCATGCCTGTTGCGCCAAGAATGGCAACAGGGATACGCTCTTGTGTACTCATATCATTTCTCCCACACAAAAATGCTTTTTGTCCTGACGAGCATTTGTAGGGTTTAGTTCATCAACCCCTACAAAACATTCTTCACTTTATTATTTATTTTCACCTGTAGCAAATCTTTTAAATCAGGACCGCGCTGTCTCGCGTCTTTTCTCGTGTGGCGTTGTATGCCGCATCAAAGGTATGACAGGAGCAACCAGGCCACGATGCAAACAGCGCAATGCACTCTGACTGTCTTTATCCTCTACGATCAAGGTAATACCTAACTCGGATGCACCCTGCGTAATAACTGGAATATGTTCATGGGCAAGGGCGGTAATGGCTCGTGCGGGACTCATGGGGTCAACGGTAAAGCCGGAGCCAATACAAGCACAGGCCGCGAGTCCACTACGGCTACGCACACGCCAATCACCCGTTTTCATATCGTGTTGTAGGAGTGCGACAACAGACTCAGCTGCCTTTTCTTCGACCACAAATGAAAGGTGATGGCCTGATGAGGAGCAGATAGCGACAGGCGCTGCACCCGCACGAGCAGCAAGTGCAAAGACCTGACCAGCATTTTCTGGTGCGCCAAACAGATCAGTGCTCTCAACTGTTATTAACGCAAGGTTTCTACGAATGGTGATGGCCGATGCGCCACTCTGTGCATTTCCCATTCCCACTGGTCCCACAATCGTTCCCTTCACATGAGGACGGAAAGTGTTGCGTACACGCACTGGAATGTTACGTGCGGCTATAGGAATGAGCGTACGTGGGTGCAGCACTTTGGCTCCAAACCAGGAGAGCCGTGCCGCCTCAGCATAGGAAAGATGAGTGAGCAAACGCGCATTCGCGACAAGACGTGGGTCTGCTGTTAGCACACCATCAACATCGGTATAGATAGTGACCTCTACACAATCCAGTGCTGCCCCTATCACCGTCGCTGAATAATCGGAACCGTTACGTCCAAGCGTGGTTACAAAACCTGTGATGGTACGTCCAATAAAACCTGCCGCGATTGGTACAATGCCTCGTTCAACTAATGGATGAATCAGAGCATGCGCATTGACACGCGTCTCCTCGGCAAGTGGATCCGCTCCGACTACAACGCCAAACGGTTGTGAATTATCGGCCTGGGGATGAGTAGTAATAATAACTTCGTTACGAACAGGCTCTGCTACAACACCATACTCGTTGACCGCGGCTGCAACCAATAGGATTGAAAGACGCTCACCCCACGAAGCAATGGTAGCTGTGCGTAGAAAGGTCTCTTGTCCTGACTCAACGGCTTCTCGTAGGATAGTTATATCATGTGTTAGCGCGGTCAGTGCCTCTTCAAGGTCGTACTGTAGTTGTGATAAATGCTCAGTATGACGCACAATCTTCTCAGCAGCCTCAAAGTGCTTTTGGCGCAACGCGGTAATTTCTTGCTCGCTCTCCTCATACGCGCCAAGGCAAATGTGACGCGCAATACTCAGGAGTTGATCGGTAATACCCGACATTGCGGAGACAACGACAACGGGAAATGCCTCTTCAGAGTTGTGCAGAGTTTTAGTGATAATCTTCGCAACTTGACGAATACGATCACCACTGCCAACTGAGGTTCCCCCAAACTTCAAAACGCTAACTTTCTTTTCCATGATACACCACCATTTATCACTATTTGTAAAGATCGATGTACTGTATCCTTATCGACATTATAATTGTCAATGAGGATACAGTATATCGGTCACAGCAGAATGTTCAAGATGTGCAAAGATCTGTTATACATTGACCGGTTCGCCAGCATCAACGACGGCTGCTTTCAATGCTTGATCCAAATCATCTATCAGGTCATCAATCGTCTCCAGACCTACAGAAAGACGCACAAAGTCGGGTGAGACGCCAGCCGCGAACTGTTCGTCCTCCGTCAATTGTGAGTGTGTTGTGCTCGCGGGATGAATAATAAGTGACTTGGCATCGCCAACATTCGCGAGATGCGAGAAGAGTTCAATATGCCGAATTAGCTGCTTACCAGCCTCCAAGCCACCTTTGATGCCAAAGCCTAGAATGGCGCCAAAACCATGTGGAAAGTATTTGGTTGCGATCTCATGCTGCGGATGGCTCTTGAGACCCGGATATTGTACCCACGCTACAGCGGGATGCCCTTCAAGAAACTCAGCGATTCTCTGTGCATTCTGGCTGTGACGTTCCATACGAAGGGGTAGCGTTTCCAGACCCTGCACAAAGAGCCAAGCGTTGAAAGGTGTTGTCGCGGGACCAAGATCGCGCATAAGCTGTACACGTGCTTTGATAATGTATGCTTGATTACCGAGGGCCTCGGCGTAGCGTAGACCGTGATATGAAGGGTCCGGCTCAGTAAACATAGGGAAACGACCACTGGCTGCCCAATCGAACTTACCACCATCAATGATGACCCCGCCAATTGAGGTGCCATGTCCACCGATAAATTTGGTCGCAGAATGCACGACAATATCAGCACCATGCTTCAATGGCTGTACGAGGTAAGGTGAAGGCAGTGTATTGTCTACGATAAGCGGGATACCATGTTCATGCGCGATGTCCGCAACAGCTTTGATGTCGAGTGCATCGAGACGCGGATTGCCAAGAGTCTCTGCATAGAAAGCTTTTGTTTTGTCATTGATAGCGGTTCGAAAGTTCTCAGGATTGCGACTATCAACGAACTTCACGCTAATGCCATATTTGGGTAGCGTATAGTGGAAAAGATTGTAAGTGCCACCGTAGAGACTTGATGATGCTACGATTTCATCGCCTGCTTCAGCCAGGTTCATAATCGCTAATGCTTCTGCTGCCTGACCGGAAGAGGTTGCTAATGCTCCAATACCTCCTTCAAGAGCCGCCACACGAAGCTCAAAGGCATTTTGTGTGGGGTTCATAATACGCGTATAGATATTGCCGGGCTGCTTCAAGGCAAAGAGGTTGGCGGCATGTTCCGGGCTATCGAACACATATGATGTTGTTTGATAGATAGGAAGAGCACGAGCGCCAGTTGCGCTATCAGCAGTCTCTTGACCTGCATGCAAGGAAAGCGTCTCAAAGCCATAGCTGCGATTGCTATTAAGAGCCATAGTATAGTTCTCCTTCAACAAAAATTGCTTAAAAAATTCTAGACAACGCTTCGGCCATTTGACCCCATTCCTTAAGGAATGCATCGTGACCATGTGGCGAATCCAGTTCAACGTAGGTCGCGTCACCACCAGCAACCTTCAACTTCTCGGCGAGCCAGCGTACCTGTGCTGCTGGAAAGAGGAAGTCCGAACGAATGCCTACAAAAAGTGCCTTCCCTTGAATACGACTCAATGCTGCCTCTAACGAGGGGTAGTCCTCGCTGATATCAAACAGGTCCATTGCACGACTAAGATAGAGGTAGCTATTGGCATCAAAGCGACGCGCAAGCGATGCTCCTTGATAATACAAGTAGCTTTCAACATCGAAGCGTCCACCAATATCTGTAATATTGCTTGGTGAAGGAACTCCTAACCTACGTGCGGGTTGACGTGCGAAACGTAGTTCCATCGCCTCTTCACTTTGATAGGTAATCATCGCTAACATACGCGCAATAGCGAGCCCTGTCGTTGGTCCCTGTCCAGGTGTATAGTCACCACCTTGCCAGAGGGGGTCGGCCATAATGGCCTGCCGTTCGACCTCGTTAAACGCAATAGCCTGCGCGGTGAGTGCTGGTGTTGCCGCAACAACGGCAACATTGCGTACAAGTTCAGGGTAGGTTACAGCCCACTCTAATGCCTGCTGTCCACCAATAGAACCACCAGCGACCATCGCCAGTTGATGCACACCTAGACGCTGTAGCAAGTGGTGTTGGGCATTCACCATATCCCGAATGGTAATTATTGGAAAACGCATACCATAGGGCTGGCCTGTACGCGGATCAAGAGACGAGGGACCAGTGCTGCCATAGCAACTACCCAGGATATTCGAGCAGATCACGAAGTAGCGTAAGGTATCGAATGGTCTACCAGGACCAATTAACGGATTCCACCACGCTGCTTTTGGGTCGTCTGGCTGCTCAACATCGTGCGCATGAGCGCTCCCTGTAAGCGCGTGAGTAATCAAAATCGCGTTATCACCAGCAGCATTGAGCGTCCCCCACGTCTCATATCCTAGCGTTACAGGACCGAATTGGCCACCGTGTTGAAGCGATAGGGTGTCGAATGTATACGAAGAGACGTTATATGCCTCATTGACAGAAAGAGCAGGAGTCGAGTGTGTACAATTTGCCTGAACACGACTGCTATTGTGTATTGTCATAGATTACTCCTTTCTAGCTGCAAAAAAGGTACAAAAAAACCCTCACCCTAGCAGGGGCGAGGGGTAAACGTCTTCGCGGTACCACCCTGATTTTGTTAACGCCTCACGGCATCAACCTTTATGAGTACTTCACGTAACAAAAACATAAGTACTCTTAGCTGTAACGAAGCTACACGGCATGGTCTACTTGTCAATAGAATGTTCAACCTGCAACTCGGAGGTCATATTCAGCGCTGGTGTGGTGTCGATATCTCATCATCATCGACTCTCTGTAACCATCCATTTCGCTTACTCGTCCTCGTCAACGTTCTTTTTTGCTTAAATTGTAATGTGCGTGCATCAGAAATTGCTTGCTATACGTGCAGTTGTGGGAAGTATAGGAAGGAAGAAACCAATAAAAAAACCCCTCTGATTTGGGGGTAGCTACTTCGCTCATTCCCCTCATCTTGCGGAATAATCTCTATTCCACCGGAATTTGCACCCTGCATGCTACGTTGCATGCGGGTTGCAGGGTTTCATCGGGCCGTTTCCCTCCACCTCTCTTGATGAGAGCAGTTATTACTGCAAATATTTGGTTGTTAAATAGCCTTCAAATGTATACTTCCACAAGTATACCCAACGAAGGAAATAAAAGTCAAGAGCAATTTTTGGTCAGTTTTATGTATAAAGTATCTATAGCTCTTATTCCTCTTCTTTTGCAACTTAAGAATGAGGATTTGCGTGTCTTTTATTAAAGGAGATAAACGAGCGATGCAAACATTTCTTCCATACCCCTCATTTTATGATATCGCACACACGCTCGACGATAAACGTCTTGGGAAACAACGGGTGGAGGGACTACAAATTCTCAATGTGATTACTCGATCTGAATATGTCGGTGGCTGGGTGAACCATCCAGCCGTAAATATGTGGCGCGGCTACGAGGATGCATTAAAAATATACGTAAATTGTATGATTGTAGAGTGGGAACGAAGAGGCTTTCAGAACACGATGCAGTATTATGACGTGCATGGCGTAGTCGGACTTCCCTGGTGGCTTGATGATGCTCGCATACACGATTCGCACAAGTCGAACTTATTGCGTAAAGCCCCTGAATACTACAAAGCGTTTGGCTGGAACGTGCCTGAAAATCTGCCCTATTTCTGGCCTGTGGAGGGTCGCTCCCACACCAAGGTTTCGCTGCCAAAAACGTAGCGGTGAAGTGGAACATGACAAAGGCAAGCTTATATCTCACCTTTTAGTTGTTCGAAAAGCCCCGCTCACTCGTTCATCCCTGTATGCATCTACACAACGTTCTGGTATAATGGTCTCGCACTTATAGGATGGGGAGGAGAATCACACAATATGACAGAAACATTCCGTGCTTTGCAGGGCTTCAAAGATATTTTACCAGATGAGCAGCCTTACTGGCGTTTTATTGAGGACACCGCGACACGTATAGCACAACTGTACGGCTATCGACGTATCGAGACACCTCTATTAGAAGAAACCTCTGTCTTTCGTAAGACAGTAGGTGAGGGCACTGATATTGTCGATAGAGAAATGTACAACTTCGATGATAAGCCTGATAAAGAGGGCAATAGTCTCAATCTCACAGTGCGACCAGAAGGTACAGCCGGTGTTGTGCGTGCATACCTTGAGCATGGCATGTTCAAGCAGCAGCTACCTGTAAAGCTCTATTACATGAGTGCGCCCATGTTTCGTCATGAAAAGCCCCAGGGTGGACGCTTCCGCGAACACCATCAGTTTGGATGTGAGGCCCTTGGAGAGAGCGATCCAGCCGTTGATGCTGAGATGATTGGCTTGCTTCACCAGGTCTACACACAACTTGGATTGAAAGATATTCGTGTCAATATCAATAGTATTGGCGATAGTAACTGTCGACCACACTACATTAAAGTGCTCACAGAATATTACAAGCCTCTTCTCGAGAGTTGCTGTAACGATTGTAAGGTGCGCTTTTATAAGAACCCATTGCGTCTGCTCGACTGTAAAGAAACACAAGATCAGCCTAAGATAGCCAACGCGCCAAAAATTGCCGATCACCTTGATGAAGCGTGTAAAGAGCATTTCGAGGCGGTCAAACGTTACCTGGAACTGTACGATGTTCCCTATGCCATTGATCCTCTACTTGTGCGCGGACTGGACTACTACACGCGTACCGTCTTTGAGTTCACAAACGAGCGTGACAAGATGGCTCTCAACGGCGGTGGACGCTATGATGGTCTTGCCGAAATTCTTGGTGGTGAACCTACGCCGGGTATTGGATTTGGTATGGGTATGGAGCGTATTATTGCAGAACTCAAACGTCAAAACATTATACCGCTAGGCGAACCCACAACCCAGGTGTTTGTCACTTATCTTGCGAAGACAGCAGAATTGAAGAATGCAACAGTACAGCTTGTTGCCGAACTCCGTCATGCTGGTATCAAAGCTGAGATGAGCTATGGTGATCGCAGTTTCAAGGCGCAGATGAAACGTGCAGGTTCTTCCAATGCGGAATACGTAATCGTGATTGGTGAGAACGAACTTGCCAATAACACAGTCACTATTCGACGGTCAGGTGTCGAGTCAGTCGAGATTCAACATGGTGAGATCATAACGTACTTGACGGAAGACAACGAAAAATAACGTAGTGATGAGTTCGCATTGCATCCATTCGTTGACCATCACATGCGAATTCATCACTATTTGTTATCCCCACCAGAACGCGACCGCGATAATACAGTAGAGTCCGACTAAAGCCAGTCCTTCAAGCCATGTCGATTCTCCGTCATAAATAATGACAGTTGTCAAAATTGCTGTTAGCCCTAACGCTGCGACAAGGAGAGGCGGCAAAACAAGTGTTAAATGCGCTCCACCAAGCACAAAACTGAGTAGTACCAATACAGGAATGAGACCAAGAGCGATTTGTAGTGAGCTATTTAGAATAACGCTAATAGCGTAGTCTTGTTGATTGCGTGCCGCCAGTTGGACACCCACCACGTTTTCTACTGCGTTTCCAGCTAGTGCCACGATCACAAGACCAGTAAACGCCTGTGAGATATGTAAGGTGGTAATTGCCGGTGTCAACGCATTCACAAACCAATCCGAGACAAAAGCAGCACCGACTGCGGCACCGACAAGGACTGCCATAGTTAACCCAATAGGCCAAGTATCTGCTGTTCCTGATGAGTCTTTCGTAACAGTCGGTATACCGCCTTGTAGCGATACAGGAATACTTGCAATGAAGATCAGTAATAAAACGAGAGAAGCAACAACACTAAGGGCTTCTTCATGCCCTGCTGCTGGAGTGTGTAACCCTTGTACAAGTGTTGGCACAACAAGGGCAGAGACTGAAAGCAGTGTCAGTGTTGCAATCACTTTTGGTGCATCGGTCGAAAAATGCTGTATGCCATGACGCACACCACCGACAAAGAAGGCAATACCAAGCACAAACAAACTGTTTCCTAGAATAGAGCCGATGAGTGCAGCCTGTACAACCTCGATAAGTCCAGCACGTAACGCAAAGATGCCGACAAATAGTTCTGGCAAGTTGCCAAGAGCAGACTGTAGCACGCCCGTTAAGCCTGAACCGAAACGTGAGCCAAGCTGATCAGTTGCTAGACCTACGAGTTCCGCGAGCAAGGCAAGTGCAACACCCGACACAACAAAGGTGAGTACGGCATTTGTATGAAGCACAGTGAGCAACCCTGCAACAATGCTTGCAACAAGTGATCCACCGATGAAAACCCATTCTTTACGATCTAACACAGTTGCAATACTTTTTTTCGTCTCTACATTAGACACCTATTATTCTCCTCAAATACGTGTAAATACTTGGCATCAGTATATAACAGAGTCGAGAGAATAGATACACGGTCCAAATTTCAAATTTGTAACCGCTTGCATCATAACCGTAATTTTGGTATGCTAGTAGCAAGGACTACTATACTTTTATTGAGCGTACTCGCAAATTGTCTATCATTCTCGGAGGAGATCGAGGCTTATGGATACTTCTCTTCAACGTGCAAATCTTACAGCGGAAGAGGTAAATGCATCCCTTGCAAATAATCATGAAGATTCTGCGGAGGAGCATCATATACACCTACCTAGTCCAAGTTTGTGGCCGCTTATCCTGGGTGCAGCAATGTTAATCACAGTGACAGGTTTTCTATTTTTCCCAAGCAATCCCTGGCTAACTGTTGTTGGTGCGCCGCTTGTCCTGATCAGTATTCTTGGCTGGGCTTTAGAAGACCCAATGAGTGGTGCTGGTGAAGCACAGACGGAGCTTTCTGAGCGGTACGCTTCAATGAAGCCGGAAGCGATACTCGACATGGCACGTGCCATCGTTGAGAATATCGTCACCATCAGCAGTACTGCTTATAGTACTCACCCGGTGCGCGTCGAGATCGACGATATCAAGGGTGAAGGTATTGTCCTGGCACTTTACGGCAAGGTTGAGCTAGAGGCACAGCGCGACGCTGTAGAAGCCGCGCTGTGGGAATTACCAAAAGTTATCAACGTACTCGACTTCATCGTAGCCGAAGATTCCATTTTGAGAGCGGCAAATGCACGTCTTGATGACTTACGTGCAAAGGGCAAGCTCGCAGGGTCGAACAATCTTTCGGTACTGGTCGAGAACTACATTCTCCACCTCTATGGTGATGTACCAAACAATGATATGAAGTTCATGCTTGAGCGTGAATTAATTGGTATTAGTGGCGTGAAGGTCGTTGTCAACCACATTGGTCTTAATGAGGACATTCCTGGCAACCTTGGGAGGACTCGCAACAAGATTTAATAAACAGATAAAAAGTGGAGGCCGAGCATTGCTCGGCCTCCACTTTTTATCTGTTTACGAATAGAACAACGATAGCATCATCGTTTCCGCAGGAATGCGGGAATGTCGATCACATCGCCTGATGGTGCGTTACGTCCACCACGAGGTACATCAGCACCACGATCCAGGCGACGAACAGGACGCTGCGTTGTCGGTGGTCGCTGCGAAGGTTGTGCCTCCGGTTCTGGTACGGGTAGGCGATGATGAGCGTTCATTGGCTCACCTGTTGAATCCGCATCTAGCGCGGCGTCATCCAACTCGAAAGCATTATCGTCAATCTCCTGCAAATCGTCAGACGCAAGTGGCATGGCATCACGCATAGGCATGGGCGGCATCACCGAACGCTGACGCCCTGTGTCTCCTTGCATTTGAGATGGTGGGGTGATTGCGCGTTGTCGCTCACTATCTGATGACATCTGCGACTGAGGTCGCATCGCTTGCTGCCGACTTGTATCAGAGGGCATTTGTGACGAGTATTGTACAGGCTGAATGCGCTGTGATTGAGCCTGACGGTTAGCTTGCAACGGGCCAGTGGGATGGTTTGAAACATTTACAGGTGGAGGTGTAATAGGTAAGGCTCCGTAGTTCAGGGCCTGTTGCGCTTGCTGCGCCCGCTGTGCCATGTTTCCGTTATTTAAAGATGCCTGATAGATTTTGCTGCGATCATACTCAGGACGCGCTTGCGTGTATTGCGGCGTCACAATCTGTGGACGTGCATTGCCAGTTACGCTATCAAAGCCTGTAGCAATCACGGTGATCTTGACCTTGCCATCAAAGTTCGGATCTTGCACCGCCCCAAAGATAATATTCGCCTCTGGATGCGCGGCATGGTAGATTACATCGGCGGCTTCGTTGACCTCGAACAGCGTTAAGTCCATTCCACCAGTGATGTTGAAGAGAACGCCACGCGCTCCACTGATGTCGATATCCAGTAGTGGGCTAGCAATAGCGATCTGAGCAGCATCAGTAGCACGATTATCGCCGTTAGCCTCGCCGATTGCCATGAGTGCGGAACCTGCTGCTGACATAATAGTCTTTACATCAGCAAAGTCCAGGTTGATAAGACCAGGCACAGTAATCAGATCACTGATACCTTGAATACCTTGACGTAACACATCATCAGCCAGTCGGAATGCCTCAGATAATGGAGTGCGCTTATCTGCAACCTGCAAAAGACGATCATTTGGTACGGTGATCAGTGTATCGACATGCTGTTTCAGATTCGCGATACCTTCCTCAGCAGAAAGTAGCCGTTTCTTCCCTTCAAAGGCAAAAGGTTTGGTGACAACACCAACGGTAAGTGCTCCAACCTCACGCGCAATTTGAGCGACAACTGGGCTAGCTCCGGTTCCTGTACCACCGCCCATACCAGCAGTGATGAATACCATATCGGAGCCTTTGAGTGCTTCATAAATCTCTTCAGCGTTCTCTTCAGCCGCTTTACCACCAACACTAGGATTGCCACCCGCTCCAAGGCCACGAGTGAGCTTATCTCCAATGCGAATGTGATGTGGTGCATCATTCAGCAGTAAGGCTTGAGCATCAGTATTGATGGCGATAAACTCAATACCTGACATATTAGCCTGAATCATGCGGTTAACCGCATTGCTACCGCCACCTCCGACGCCAATCACGCGGATTTGGGCGAAGCCTTCCAGTTGATGATTTCCCATTGATAACATATTTGTGGCCCTTTCGGGCGCGTTGCCGCGCCCCTATGGTGAGACATATCTTTACGGAATAAAAGCTCGCAGCCAACGGCTTAGGCGAGCCATAACATCATCTGTTGACCCTTCCGATTCTGGCTCCTCCTCGTCAATGAAGAGCGAAGTGTGGCGTATGCCCCACAGGAGCAGACCAACAGCCGTGGCATATGCAGGTCGACTAATCGAGTCTGCCAACCCGAGCAGCCCTAATGGAGAGCCGATACGCGCAGGCAGGTCGAGTGTTTGTCCCGCTAATTCGAGAATGCCAGGCAGTTCGGCGGTACCACCTGTAATTACCAGACCAGCAGGAAGTAATCCATCATAACCAGATTTTTTCAGTTCCTCATGTACCATATTGGAGAGCTCTTCAACACGCGCCTGGATGATTTCCGCCAGGAGTTTGCGCGGCACCAAATCGTTACAATCTGGCATGAATTGCCCCAAGTCGATCATGTCGTCATCCGCAATGGTCGATGGATCGCAATGTCCGTAGGTAATCTTCAATTCTTCCGCGACCGCAAAAGGTAAACGTAAGCCGATAGCAATGTCACTGGTAATGAGATTGCCACCAATAGGGAGGACAACAGTATGCCAAATAGCTCCATCGGAGAAGACTGCGAGATCGGTGGTCCCACCCCCAATATCAATGAGGGCAACACCTAGATCGGTCTCGCCGTCGTCCAGGACAGCCTCACTAGAGGCTAGCGGCTCCAGCACAAGGTCCTCAATCTCCACCTGTGCCTTATGCACACACTTAATTAAGTTGTGAATGGAAGACACCGACCCGGTAATAATGTGCGTTTCTACCTCAAGACGGAAACCCGACATTCCAATAGGGTTTTTGATGCCTTCTTGCCCATCAACCACATAGCCACGAGGAATCACATGAATCACCTCCCGGTTCGCGGTTAGTGGAATGGCACGCGCTACTTCGATGGCACGACTAATATCATTTTGAATAATGTCACGATGGCTTGGCGAGATTGCGACAAAGCCTTTGCTGTTCTCGGACTCTATATGACTTCCCGCGATACCAACATAGGCGGTGGCAAGTTTTTTCCCTGATAGCCGTTCAGCACGATCTAACGCCGCAGCGATGGAAGTGACAGTCTCTTCAATGTTCACCACCACGCCTCGGCGCAGACCCTGTGAAGGGCAGGTGCCAACGCCAACAATGTTCAGTTTCCCGTCGCGGTCCAACTCGCCAACTAGGACACAGATTTTTGTTGTTCCAACGTCGATTCCGACGATCACCCGCTCTTGCACCTTAACGCTCCTTTGGGCGGTATAGTTGTGAGACGCACTACATAATCTTGCGAGACCTACTCTCACATGTTTGTTTTACATGGCATCTGAGCCAGTGCCATTTGGCAGGAACGTATCCCGCCGTTATTAGTTCTTCAGTGTGTATATTGGATGTAGTCCGTAACGCAGGTCGATAGTAGCAAGTGTAAGTTGCTGTTGCTGCGTTAGCGAGACGATTTGTTGTAACTCAGTCAGACGATTGTCTAGTGGATTAGTATCGTCTGCACTTCCAAGATAGGCGAGCCATCCGCCGGGACTCTCAACGACATAAGATGCGCGGGATGCAGTAGCATCATAACGTAACTTAAACGTTGTAATACCTGCAACGCGGGGTAGATGATTGAACACATCAACCGCGAATACGATATCTGCCTGACTCAAATGTACACCCGGCTTCAAAACCTGTCCTTTCCCGTCGTTGCGTGTATCAACAACTGTCATCAGATGATCAGCCCCAACCGTCTCACTCGCGGGTGCAATTACCACCCCTTGCCCGTCAACGCTATAGGTCCCCTGCCTTGTTTGCCAAAGCAGGACGGGCACCCGCTCTACAACCGTCACAGTAAGTCGATTAGGCCAATTTTTACTGATACTCGACGAAGATACAAGTGGATACGCATCAACCCTCTCCAATAAGCTGTTGACATTCACAATAAAAATATTTTGCCCTTGCATTCCCATACGTTGAATGTTCTGAATCAATGCACTGTTATGTGTGCCTTCAACACTCACTTGTTCAATACGAAAAGCGTTACTATTAAAAGCAAAGCTTATCGCCAGGACAATGACTATAGCAACAGCAAAGAAGCTCAAAAGGCGCCAGAGGAAACCCTTGCGGAGTTCTCTTCGTCCACTTCGTGTTGGGATAGGTGACATATTTGTCTGTTGCGAGCGCTGAACCGCTCTGATACGTCCACTTGTTGCATGTACTCCTGTCTTAGCATAGGTGCGTGCCGCAATAGGATGTATCTCGCCAACATAGCGTTGTGGACGTGAACGAGCACGGCGCATCTGCTCTTGGCGTTCGGCAAAACTGTTCCATGCCATCGAAGGATCATCCTCAGGAATGGTAACAGAGCGCTGCAACTTGACATGTTCTAGCACAGGTTCCTGACGCGATGCCCTTTGCTTTTCGTGCGCACCATTTCCATGTTGACTTTGTGCAGGGGGTAGTTGTATGTATGAATGATTTGCCCTCTGCTCTCGTAATGGTTTCTTTTCTGTCATGTCGTCACCTTCTTCCATTCGCCACGCAATTCAACCTCTAATTCCATATCCACACCGAACTGTTCGCGCACGCGAGTATGAGCCGCCCTGATTAGTGCCGCGATATCCGCAGCACTCGCACCTCCTACATTGACAATAAAGTTGGCATGCCGTTCCGAAATTTGCGCCCCACCATAGGTCATTCCCCTCATGCCTGCCAACTCAATCAAGCGGCCAGCATAATCCCCCTCTGGATTCTTGAAGACCGAACCAGCACTTTGTTGTGGTGGTTGTGTCCTCTTCCGGTGTTGTTTATGCTCGTCAATCACCGTACGAAGCTTTTGTGGCTCCTCACGATGCAGACAAATCCCTAATTGGACGATAATCTCGGCAGGCTCGATTAATCGCCGTGACGCTGCTACTGGATACCCCTGCTCATCAAACTGTACACGACGTTGAGCGCGAAAGCGACTATGGCGATAACTCAAGCCAATCTCGTCGTGCTGATAGCATACTAGCTCCGGTGCCGTCGTTTGTTGCTCAACTCCGTGCGCGTCAAGGACCTCAACCCACTCAAGGACCTCACCTAGATTTCCGCCATGCGCACCTGCATTGCTAATCACACCACCACCTAATGTACCCGGAATGCCTGGTCCAAACTCAAGACCACCCCAACCAAGCGGTGCTAGCTCGTTCAACAAACGCGGCCAACTCACGCCCGCACCAGCTGTCAATAACGCGGTATCATCACCATGATCTTCAATACTATAGTTATTTAAGGCTACACGTGCGACCACACCTCGCACACCTGCGTCAGCATACAGGACGTTCGTCCCGTTGCCAGTAATCAAAAGAGGCCAATGCCGCTCAGCACACAGCGATACTACCCCTAGCAGGTCCTCCCGCGTTATGAGCGAGACCCATATATCCGCAGGACCACCCACGCCAAAGGTACAATGGCGTGCGAGCGGCTCATTGCGACGAACTCGCTCTCCTAGAAGAGTGCGTAGCTCTGTATATGCTGTCTCGATCTCAAACATCATGCTTTGTTTCCTCTAAGCTCTTGTGGTATTCTGCGTACTCTGCATCAACAACTGTTCGGTTACGGTATAAATGTCGCCTGCCCCCATTATTAACAAAATATCTCCTGAGCACAGTGTCATTTTTACCGTTTGTGTCGTGTCTTGCACATTTCCACCATGTAACACTACCGCACCATCTTTGAAGTGTTTTCTCTGCGCCATTGCGTTTACCATGTCACGCGCATGCACAATTCCTGTGTCACGCTCACGCGCTGGAAAAATATCGCTGATAATAGCCACATCAGCTTCATCAAACGCATGCAAAAACTGCTCGAAAAAAGTCTTTGTCCTGCTATACATATGTGGCTGATACACCGTGACAATACGTCTATTTGGATAGCGCTGGCGCGTCGCCTCCAGGGTAGCTGCAATAGCGGTTGGGTGATGCGCGTAGTCGTCGATAATCATGATATCAAGCATCTGCCCATTGACCTGTAACGGTCCCTGCTGTCGTATCTCAAAACGACGTCGAATACCACCAAAGCCTTCAATCGTCTTAACTAACGTCGTGATGTCGGCTCCAACTGTTCGCGCTGCTGCAAGCGCGGCGAGCGCATTCTCAATGTTATGCAGTCCTGGCAATTGCATATGTATGAGGTGCTCTACCAGAGCGGCACTGCCGCTTCTGACCTTGAAACTCGTCTCACCATTGAGATGCACATCATATGCTTCATATGTCGCAGCCTCTCGCGCTACGACTGGCCCCTCTATATAGCCAGCAGAAATGGCGTCGGGTACAAGACCACTTGAGAGTGGTCCCTCTACTGACCTTAAGCCTTCAACCGAGTACGTAATAATCCGTCCCGTCCAATCGTGTAGACGCGCCAACAGGTCCATACAGCCAGAACTATCAATGTTCACGATGAGCGTTGGCTGCAAAGACCAGGTACCCTGCATATCCATACCGCGTACAAAGTGCTCAAACGCCCCCAGGAACGCTTCGTAGTCGGCGAAAAACTCTGGATGCTCAAACTCTAGTGCCTTCACAACTACCAAGCGTGGGTGATAGTGCCAAAAGTTATGATTGAACTCATCAGCTTCATTCACCACGTACTCACTCTTGCCGAGACGGTAGTTCGCCCCGAAGCGTGGCACTACCGCTCCAATCTCGCATGTTGGGTCAAAACCAGCATCGGTCAACATCAATGAGAGTAGTGCAGTTGTTGTCCCTTTACCATGCACTCCACAGACTGAGAGCAATAACTTTCCTTGAAACAACTCTCCCAGTAGTTCTTGCCAGGTAATCACTCGTAAACCACGTTCTTGCGCTGCTAACAGTTCTGGGTTGTTCGAATTGAGCACAGACACCGCTGGACTAATAACCAATGCATCTACGTTGTTCAAATGATCAGCGCTATGCCCAATTTGTATCGTTATGCCTGCCTTCTCTAATGCCCGCGTTGTCGCTGATACGTTCTGGTCACAACCCGTAACGATTTCACCCGCCTGTAGCGCCATTTGCGCTACAGCCGAGATACCTTGTCCGCCTATACCTATGAAATGTAAACGTGATTGACTCAAATGCTTATAACCTCATGATTGGTAGGCATCTTCGCTACGGTTCTCTTCGTCAAGGTAATGAGCGTTTCCACAATATCTTGTGTTGCATTCGGCTTTGCAAGCTTCTTAACGGCATCCACCATTATTGGCAAGCAAGCAAGCGTTGATAGCATATACGTTATACGCTCAACCAATAATTCAGGTTTCAATAAATTATTTAAGATTACCTCTGCTGCTTGTTCACGTTTGAACATTGCCGCGTTCGCCTCTTGTGGTGAAGTGCCTATTGCTGGCGGTAAGGGAACCAGAATGCTTGGTTTGCCCAATACTGCAAGTTCGCTCAACACTGATGCGCCAGAGCGACACAGTACCAGATCAGCCGCTTGTAATGCGAGGGGCATTTCCACGTTCATGTATGGTTCTAAGTGGTAATGTTGACGTATCTCGCCTTTAATGTTAGCTAACATCTGCTCTGAAAGATCGCGTGTTTCGTTAAAGAGATTGCTGCCACTAATCTGTAATACCTGACAATGTTCGAGCAGAGCTGGCAACGCTTGACAGACCGTTTGGTTAAGATGTCGCGCCCCTTGACTACCACCTGTCACGAGTACAAGCGGAATGTCTGGTGCAAGACCTAAACGGATTCGTGCTTGCTGCGGTGAAACATGACATGCATCCAAAATGGCTTGCCGTATCGGATTGCCAAGTTGTAACGTCTTTTGTGCTGGGAAGTAGCGCAATGAGTCAGCAAAGGCTACTGAAATACGTGTTGCTAGTGGTGCAATAAGTTTATTCGATAGGTTTGGTGGTACATCTTGCTGATGCATTAAGAGCGGGACACTATTGAGCCGTGCCGCTAGACCTGCCGGAACCGCTACATAGCCACCACTGGTAAACGCTACGTCAGGCCGAAAGTCCCGCACAATGCCGATTGCCTGCGCCACACCAACAGGCACGCGTGCAATTCCTGTCACGGTACGCCACGAAACAAAACGCTGAAGTTTACCAGCTTTGATGGTCTTGAATTGTATACCTGCTTCAGGGACAAGACGTGTCTCTAAGCCATCATCGCTACCGAGATAGAGAATGTTTGCATCATACTGTTGTTGTAACTGCATTGCCACCGCGAGGGCAGGATAAACATGCCCTCCGGTGCCTCCACCAGAAATAAGAACGCGCATAAAAATCCTATAATGGCACGCATTATTGTGCCTGTTGTGTGTTTCGTTTTTTAATAGTCATAGTGACGGTACGCTTTAACGCAGAAGTTTCCGGCTCTTGCGTATAGCGAGAGATATTTAGCAGAACTCCAACCGCTGCCATTGCAATGATAAACGAAGAGCCACCATAGCTAATAAATGGTAAGGGAACACCGGTATAGGGAATAGAACCTGTTGTTGAGCCAATATTAATCATTGCCTGCAACACCAACCACGTCGTAATGCCTGCTGCGAGCAAAGAACCATACATATCTTGCGTGCGTCGAGCCAGACGAAAGCCGCGAAACGCGAGAAACAAAAACAATATTACGATTACAGCACAACCAATAAAGCCCAGTTCCTCACCTAAAATGGCGAAAATTGAGTCAATTTGTGGTAACGGTAGCCAGCCAGTCTTTTGACGACTTGCTCCTAGCCCAACTCCCAGCCAACCGCCTGATCCAAGTGCTAAAAGTGATTGATATAACTGTAGATTAGTGCCTGTTACGTCCTTGAACGGGTTCATAAATCCGTTCAGGCGTAACAGACGATAGCCTCTAAATGCTTGTGTTGCGAATATGAGACCTCCACAGCCCATCGCCAATAAGAATTGTATGATGTTGGCACCCGACGAAAAGAACATAACCGTTGTAAAGCCAGCAATAATAAGCGCCGTGCCCATATCATTTTCGAGTAATACCAGGCCCAGAATTATACCCACTAGAAGAACAAATGGTACTAATCCATAAAGAAATGTACTTACACGGCTTCCCTTTCGCGCTAACCAGTCCGCGATATAAAGTGCAAGTACCAGTTTGATAAGTTCACTTGGCTGGAACGAGAAGAACGAGCCGAAGCCAATCCAACGTGATGCCCCATAGGCTGATTGGCCAAATCTCAGCACAAAGACCAGCATTGGGAAGGTAATTACCAAACCAATTAATGAGACACGTCGCCAGAAGCGGTAATCTATACGCATGGTCACAAACAGCACAACTACACCCAACAATGCCCAGATAAGCTGTCGCTGAAAAAAGTAGGAGGCATCACCATAGTAATGTGCTCCGATAAACGAGCTAGAACTATATACCATCACCAGTCCAACACAAACCAGTGCCAGGACGATGATAAGTAGCCATGAGTCAATCTTACCTGCTACACGCGGTAGACTCATCTCTAACGCTGCAAGTCTCTTTTGCTCATCTGTATTGATTGTCCTGGCAGGTTTGGCCGAAGCTTTCTCCTGTACCTTTGGACGGTCTACCACCTCTGGCATACTTTGACGCCAGCTAGCAGTCATACCAGTGCGTTGTTGTGCCTCCTTAAGAGTTCCTATATTGGAGAACTTTCGTACATGCTTGGGCAGTTTCTTACCGATCGATGGGCTTGGGCGTACCAACGTATCCTCGACGGCGAAACTCACACGGTTCGTGTTGCGTGTCCCCCGTGGCGAATTACGTGGGCTACGTACAGCACTTTTCACACGCGATAACTGCTCTTCCTGACGTTGCGCACGGCCCTGTTCTGCTGAAGCTAGCGCGGGAGAGCGCAGGACAGGAGGAGATTGATCGCTGCGTTTCGCGCCTCTCGTCTTAGCCTGCTTCTCGTTCTCACTGTTTTTTTGCTTGTCACGTAGCATAAATCAGTTCCTATTTTTCTTAATTATCATTTTGCAATAAACTTTTCTAGAACTTTCGTCCTAAGAAAGCTTGACATAGAACATTTTTTCTAGTATAGTTCTTTATAGAGAACTTGCTAAAGTTTAGAAGTTTCACTCAATACCATTTGAGTACATACTGTATAGTTATCTTTAACGCATTGAACCTATGCGATGGATGTACAATGTTAGGTTAGGCTCCGATTGGCAAATCTGGTGGAACGTTATAATGCCACATGAGTTGTTCGGCAATAGATTTCCATAAGGGTGCTGCTGCCGTACCACCAAAGATAGCTGTACCTCCCGCAATCGTTGTGGAAGGCCGATCTATCTTGACCAGAATCACAAATTGTGGATTTGAGGCTGGTAGAAAGCCAGCCATAGATGCCTCAGTCTGTGTATCACTTATTCCTTGCGTTGTCGCTGTGCCTGTCTTTACTGCAACACTATAGCCCGGAAATGTCGCTTGCTGATTATAGTTTGCGGCATGCACCAGCATACCAGTCAGTTGTTTCGCAGCTGTCGTACTGATGATACGCCGTCGCACTTGTGGGTACGTTGTTGTGATCTGTCCATTGTTATTGATGGACTGCACAAGAGTTGGTTGCATCAGCACACCGCCATTGGCAATAGCCTCATAGACCATCGCCATTTGGAATGGTGTTGTCGAAATACTTTGTCCAAACGATTGCCGTGTTAAATCGCTCGGAGTCCAACCAACGGATGCGTTTGTACGATACGTTCCCACTGACTCCGGCCCATCAATATTGTAGGGTTTTCCAAAACCAAAGCGTTGCACATATGGATAGAAAGCTGCGGTTTTGAGTTTGTCGTGTGCTACATATGCAGCGCCCACATTCGCAGAATGGTCCAGGACTTGTGTCATTGTTTCCATTCCATATCCCTGGTAGTTCCAGTTCGTCACGGTCTTTGCGTCACTAAAATGGATGTAGCCAGGATCATAAATCGCTGTGTTTGGCGTGATCAATCCTTGATCGAGACCTGCTGCCATCGTAACAGCTTTCATCGTCGAGCCGGGTTCGTATGTACAGTACAACGCCGGATTGAAGTAGACTGAGACACTGTTCACACACCCCCTTTGCAAAGCGTAATTGCCGTAGTTGTTTGGATCAAAGCTAGGCGCACCGGCCATTGCTACAACTGCTCCAGTGCGAGCATTGAGTACGACAACAGAGCCACTCTGTGCCTGCAATTTTTTTATTTCATTTACAAGCGCGGTTTGCACCACGTACTGCATAGTGCTATCAATCGTTAGTGTCAGATTTGCACCTGGTATTGGAGCTTGTCCAGAACTAGCTCCCACCGTCAATGGATGCCCATTGAGATCTGTTTCCGCCGTAATACTACCATCCTTACCAGCAAGTAACGCGTTATACTTTCCCTCTATCCCATACTGGCCCGTAGCATTTGCGTCGACATAGCCAAGCACTTGTGATGCAAGATCGCCTCCTGGGTATGAGCGAAGAGTGCGCGCTTGCAAAAAGACATCTGGTAGACGCAGATACATTGACCGTAGCTGCTCACTCTGTGCAGGATCAATAGGCTGATTGTTCACGCGCAACGTCCACGCATCCGAGTTATAGTCGTTAATTAGGCTATCCTCAGAGATATAGGGCAGCACTTGATGCAGCGTTTGAATCAGCGAAACCCACTTGTCATGTGCGTTATTATCATGCTCAAAGTCTATGCGAAACTGTCGAGGTTCGATGTACACATCGTCACGCACAATATTTGTCGCCAGTAAATGCCCCTGAGCATCGAAGATGAGACCACGGGGTGCCTTCAGTGGCAAATCCTTTGTGTGCTCGTCGGTTGCTAGTTGCGATAGACGTGGGCTATTGAGTACCTGCCAGTAATACAAACGACCAAGGAGGAGAAGCATACCACCACAGACAAGCACAAAGACGACCATCTGCCGTCTACGTGCGCGTTGTAGCTCTATGTTCATACTTTAGCCTCCCTGCTTGCCTAAAGATAAGTTCAGGCTCCTACGGTTGTACGTTCTGGTTGTCATTTTGGATAGGAAGCAGGTTTTTCACGGTGATTACCTGCACGTTCTTGGGATTGGCTGGAATCAGCCCCATTTTTTTTGCTTTATCCGCAATGTACGTGGGCGATTGCGCTTGCGCGATTACGTTTACCAAGTCTTGATTCTCGCGTTGCAGTTTGTTTTGTTGAGTTTGTGTACTTTGCAATTGCTGATTGGATGTAACAGCCTGTCCCACCTGACTAAGATACAGGACCGCCATAAGCCCAATCAATAACACACTAGTAAGGCACAAGGCAAGGGGTCCCATGTGGAAGAAAAACGGATGAAGCTGTCGTCGTCGTTTTGCTGCCAGAATAGGTTGTGATGCCGCACCAATTGGCGCACTCGTTTTCTCTTTCAGGCTATACATATACTGAGTTCCTTTAAAATATGTAGAGATTCCGTCTACCTTGCCATGCAATAACACACGGGACCTGTGTCCCTTTGCATACTCATGTCTTTCTTACGAGCCAATAATTGCTTCTGCAACACGCAATTTAGCACTACGGGCACGAGGGTTACGTTCGATTTCTTGTATCCCAGGCGTTAATGGCTTTGTTGTAAGAATATGGAGTCGCGCTTTATGTCCACAGATGCAGACAGGCATGCGAGGTGGACACAGACAATCTGTTGCCTCACGACGCACAAATTCTTTCACGATACGGTCTTCTAATGAGTGAAATGCGATAACTGCCATCCTGCCTCCACCACGCGACCCACCACTCATCTGTGCCACATCACTATCTTGTGTATCCAATAGGTCCAATATTTGAGGGAGGACTGCTTCCAGTCGCTCCAATTCTTGGTTAACTGCAATACGCAACGCTTGGAAGACGCGCGTTGCGGGATGAATCGTTCCTTGCTTAAAAGGCACTCCTGCTGAGGCAATCTTTGCGAGTTGCGCTGTACGTGTGATTGCTCCCTGCTCACGTTCGCGTACAATACGGCGGGCAATCTGTCGCGAACGTTTTTCCTCACCATACTTCCAAAAAATATCTGCCAGTTCTTGCTCGCTTGCGTCATTGACCAAGTCGGTGGCAGATATATCAAGTGATTGATCGAGTCGCATATCTAGGGGTCCATCAGCACTAAAAGAGAACCCACGTTGTGGGTCATCCATCTGGTCTGATGAAAACCCTAGATCTAATAAGATACCCTGTACAGATGCAAACCCGTTCTCGCGCGCAACACGTCCCATATCCGCAAAGTTTCCACGTGCCAACACCAATCTTCCACTATCTACAAAATCTGCGAGTCGCACCCGTACCCGTTGCAGTGCTTGCTCATCGGTATCAATACCTAACACACGTCCTTCAGGTACTGATTGCGCTAAGATTGCTGCCGTATGCCCCCCACCACCCAGCGTACCATCGATATAAAGGCCACCAGATTCTGGTCGAAGGAACTTCAACACTTCGTCGAGCATCACAGGCACATGTTGTGAATGTTCCATTATCTATCCTGTATGGGTCTGGTGTGTCACCACACCCCTACACAGTTAAAAGGGAACGTTATTTCCCTCAGTATCTAGTCGTTCTTGATAGGCTTGCCACAGCCCACGGTCCCATATTTCAAAGTGATCGCGTACTCCGACAACCGTTGTTTCGCTTCCGAGCTGTGCGTAGGCACGCAGTTTAGCCGGTATGACCATACGACCTTGCCCGTCTAATTCTAACTCGCTCGCGCTTGGATAGATGCGCCGTTCAAAGTCGCGTAATTCCTCGCTCGATTTGCCTGCTACCAATTCGCTTGACTTCTCTTCCCAGCGATCAAGCAGATATACCGCAAGACATGTCCCCATGCCTTTGCTCAAAATGGCACCCTGGTTCGCCTGTATCTGTATGCGATACTTTGCGGGAACCGCAAGACGTCCTTTAGTGTCGATTGTATGCTCATATTCGCCAAGAAACATTATCACGTTTTCTTTTCTAATTCATTGTTGAGTGTCTTACGATGGCCCCTTTGGAAAGTTTTTCAGTATTCTCCCGTATTCCGAAACCCATTACGAACTTCCCCACCCATCGCGCACTCGTTGTATGCCCAATAGTCACTCACCACTATTCCCCACTTCTCCCCACTTATTGTACCATGACTTTGGCCTCTGAGGAAAGGGTGTTTTGCACCAATTTTTCGCCGCTTGGTGGAAAACTTGTGGAAAACTTGTGTACAGATGGAAAGGGCACCATTAAATCAGATGCAACCCATTGTGTGACTTTTTTCTGAAAGTGTCGTCTAACTCCACTAAACGTATCGACAACAAGCTATATGGGAGTTGGTCGCAATAGGAAAATTATCTTATCTTCGATAAGAGGAAAGTAGATACCATTGATAGTTACAATGATGTCATACAAAAAGAAATATGCTATGTATAATCCAATTAACATGATGAAGGACATTAGTCCTGAAGTGATAGAGAGTTTTTCCGCACAGGGTGTGAAATACACACAGCAACTTCTGGATCAGGGGAGAACGAGGATACAACGTGAGCAACTTGCACACCGGATTGGTATTTCCGAAAGGGTACTCACAGAACTGGTAGGGCGAGCTGATATGATGCGCCTACGTGGAGTTGGTGGTGATCTCTCGTTGCTTCTCAAAGAGGCTAGCGTACTAAGTTGTAAAGCACTGAGTGAGCAAAGTGTAGAACGTCTCCACAGGAGACTCGGTGAACTGCATATTGGTCAGGGAATCGCTTATCATGCACCTTCGCGTGCCCAGGTTCGCTCCTGGATTAACGAGGCCCAGCAACTCGCCGAGACCTCGCCTGATCTCTAACAGATAGAGCATAAGCCTTTGTAAGGACATAGAATTGTAGAGCTGCCCACTGTCTTGCAAAGGCTTATGCTATAACTTAGAAAAAGACATGCCACTCATGACAGCATATGGTGCAGCGTGCAGCATCTCGAACGAATAAGGATATTTACCCCTCATACCTCCGTTTTGCAATTGGTGCAAGAAAACATTAATAATTGGCTTGCTTGTACGAGACGCTTAACCCGATTCCGCATATTTCAATTTGACACATCATAGTATGAAACCGTACAATCAACGTGCAACCACGGAATTATTGAGCAGGGCAGACGTACGAACGTACACTCCACTCACATACTACGTAAAGGATAAGCTTACAATGCAACAAGCCTCATCAGAGCGACCTAAACGACCCGATGAACCACTACCAGTGGCTCGTGAGGTGGCACCGGGTATCTGGAAGCTCACGGTTCCTATCCCGTTCCCTTTACGCACTGTCAATATGCACGTGCTTGTTGGGCAGAACGGCAATTGGGTCATTGTTGATACAGGAATGGGGACGCCTGATGCACGTAGTGCCTTTACAGCGGGGCTACAACGCGTGGGTTTAAGTATCGACAACCTACAAGCTATTGTGTTGACACATCACCACCCCGATCATGTTGGATTATCAGGTGAGTTGCACGAGCAAAGCGGCGCGAAAGTCTATATGCATCCAATAGATGAAGAGAGTGTGCAAGTTCTCTGGGCGGGAACGATGCCAGAACGCTTTGGACGTGTCTCGGACTTTTTCACTAAGCATGGACTTCCCCAAACCTCCCTCTGGCTCACAAAGGTAGACCGAGAGGAGTCGCGTCGCATTCTTAGTGTGCCACCACACGAAGCATTTACGCTCGTCGAAGATGGCGAGTACCTCGACCTTGTGGGTGAACGTTACCGTGTGATCTGGACTCCCGGACATGCTGATGGGCAAATTTGTCTTTTACGTGAACGCGATGGTGTTTTTCTAGCAGCAGATCATGTCTTACCGCGCATCACACCCAATATTGGTCTCTACTCAGAACATGATCGTGAAAACCCGCTCGGCGACTATCTCGCATCACTAAAAAAAGTTTCCACACTGCCCACGAGTATTGTGCTACCTGGACACGGTGACCCTTTCATTGGACTCAAAGAGCGCACACAGGAAATTACTGAGCATCACTATGATCGAGAGAACCAGCTTTTTACCATGCTCAAAGAGCGTCCGCAACACGCCTATAGCCTTACCGAACAACTCTTTCATAACCGCTTGAAGAATGATGAAACGAAGCGTATGGCCGTTGCGGAAGTATTAGCACACCTCGAACATATGCGTTGTAACGGGCTCATGAAGCGGGGTGTAACGCAGCATGGCATAATTTTGTACGAAATAGCTTAGTTCGCGTGGCTTATAGAGCCAAAATCTCTTGTATTTCTGAAATATGCATGCTATACTCACTAGCGGCAGTGAGGTTGTGATGCCGCTCCACAGGCTCAACAGTTTCTATTGTGGCAGTGGAAGCGACGAGTGTCATCGTTGTAAGGAGGATATTGAACCTATGGCTGAAGACAAAATCGAATCCACATCGAACACCATTGGTCGGCAGGAACTGGTAAAACGCATTGCCAAGCAAGCAAATCTCACTCAGAAGCAAGCGGCTGACGTGCTGGAAGTGACTCTCGGCTCCATTCGTGAAGCCCTTCAAGGCGGCAACGAGGTACGGTTGGTAGGCTTTGGCTCCTTCAAGGTGCGTCAGAGCGCAGCACGTAAAGGGGTCAACCCACGTAACCGAGAAACAATTGAGGTGCCCGCGAAGGATCGCGTGCGCTTCACCCCCGGCAAAGAACTTTCGGACGCAATCACCAAGAAGTAACTTGTGTTGTCTGTTTTTCACTGCCACCCGACGCACCATGTTTCTATAGAAGCAGGAGGCAGGCCAAACCAATTTCGCTGTTTTGGCCTGCCTCCTGCTTCTATCTGTTATCCTCTACTATAATTCGGGCGTTGTAAAGGGTGGTGTGACTATCACTCTTTTCCACTCTTTGCATGCATGGAGTATACTAAGTAAAAAATAGCTTGCCAATGGTACCAATCGTACAAAATGAAAGCGATACAGTTAGATGTACTTATCGAGAAATGGAGACTGTTTACCACATGAGAGCAGAACAGACTATACTTCCCGTTGGTCAACAACACGCCCGTTCTCGCTGGGGAACACAGGCTAGCGGTGAAGCGTTTGATCGAAAGAAATCCTTATTTCTTACCGAACAGGCTCAACAATTCATGAAAGAACAGACGTTTTGCGTTATCTCAGGGCTAGACCAACACGATGAACTTGGTGGGTTCATGGCATTAGAGAAACCTGGCTTCATACAGATAATAAACGAATATATGTGCCTCATACAACTTGATCATAGTCTCGCAAACACAGGCATTATGCAACGATTGTGCCATTCGACTCACGAAGGACAAGAGATACGGCTCGCACTGTTCTTTATCTGCCATCCCACCCGTGAACGGCTCTGCGTCCACGGTACGGTTGAACTCCTTTCGAGGAGCTCAAGTGAGCCGTCCATTCAACCCACTGCCTTTATTTATGAACGTCTACAGCATATTTCTTTAGAAAGAACGAATGGTTCCCAATTCATTCAACCGTTCGAACCACTTTGGCTACGTTTGCACGTTCGGCAGGCTTTCTTCCACTGTGCCAAATACATCCGGACTTGCGTTGAAGGCTTGACATCTCCTATGATAAAACCTGAAACACGAATATCTCGGCTAGATTCAAGCATATCGTATTTAACTAAGGACATACAGGCATTTATTGCTGAACAGGTGCTTTGCTTCCTCTGTACGGTCGATCAAATGGGACAGTGTGCCGTTAACCATCGCAATGGACATCGTGGCTTTCTAGGAACACTTCCTCCAGATGTTGATTCTCCTGGTGGTACGCTCTTCTTACCAGACTATTCAGGTAATGGTGCTTTTGAAGCTATAGGCAACATCTTTGAGACAGGACAAGCGGCACTTGTAATTCCCAATTATGCCGCTCAAATGGCATTATGCGTTTCTGGTTCAGCTCATATAGTGGAAATGGATAATATCCCAGTACAATTTGCTCATGCTTGTGTCGGTGCTCAACGTGTAGTAGTCCTCTCGGTCCAACGTGTGGAGATACAGCATGGTAATTGGTCTACCACCCTTGCATATGAACAAGCTCGAGCAGAACGTATCTTGTTTGAAGCTCGTCATGATACAGTTTGTCACCTGTAAAAATATGTTTATGTTCATTCGCTTTTTTGCAAATGGTTTGGTTTGTCTGATATCTGTACATAGTGTCAGACAAACACAAAGATAATACTCTCTCTTCAACATATGCTTTACTTTTAAAGAGATATTGCCTATGCTGTAAGAGAATTAAAACAATTTGCTCTACTTAGCCTAACTTTTACCATTATAACCTCTGATCCTTAATCTAAAAAGGAGAAAAAGATAGAAATGCAGATGCATGGATGTACAGGGATTAAACTCAGGTCACTCATTTCTTGCCGCTCATATCGAGCGATATTTACAGAATAATAGAACTATTCCAGGCTTTGCTTCATTTGTCCTTTCCCCAAGAACGACTCAATGCATAAAAAACATGTCGAGAGATTTCTTCGTGGAAGAAGACAAAAGAGCTTGGAATAGGAAAAGTGAACGTGTTTGAAGTTGTTTTTGGGGAGAACTTATATGCATGGCTTAATATTTGTGACTTGGGAAAAGTACTTGTCTGAGCGATTTGGAGGCTCACTTCTTAATGCTTATCGAGCAACGATTGGAGAAACACCGGCAACTGCACCACTTGCAAGTCGTGTCTATGATGACGCAACGCTACTGGCTGGTGTAAGTGTAGCATGCAAGCTTACACGCCTTCCTACAGAGATCATTTTGCGTGAGTATGGGAACTATTTCATAACGAACGGCTTGACAAGCCACTTGTGTGCCTACCTCTTGACACAGGCTCATAGTGGACGTGATCTGTTACTGATGATGCGTAGTTCTCATGCTCAGATGCGCCGCACTCCCGATGGATTAACACCCCCTCTTTTCGAATATGAAATTCTTTCTAACAATCCTCATGAGTTAGTACTCATCTACGACAGTCCACGCCACTTGTGTTCACTACTTTTGGGGGCTATTGAAGGAGCAGCGGAGCGTTACCGTGAGCGAGCACACATCGTGGAGCGTACTTGCATGAATCATGGAGCTCCAGTATGTCGTTTTGAAATTACCTATGTACCTCCTTCCTCAAATTCATTTGTGAGTCAAGAAACACCAGAACAGATTATGAAGCGGAACGCTCAAAAGCAGCTTGCACAACTCGTCTTGGAAGCACTTCCTGATTACGATGGCAGAACATTGGTAGAATTGCAAGCAATACTCCAACATCGGCAAGTTAACTCCAAGCAGGTCCGCCCAAGTGTCCTTTTAGAGGCCTTGCACCATCTTATCCACGCTGGCCTAATAGCAAGTACTGCCAATCAACCAGGTGATGATCTCGCACGTCGTCGTTACTGGCGTGTGCCAACCTCAGGTATGTAGGAAGCACTGTAACCGGAGGAAACGGATCAAGAGGACGGAGAAGCTGGTAGCAAGCTTTAGAAAGAATGGGAATACACGAACCTTCCTATAAACAAGCAGTGCCTCAAATTATGCAAGGCTATTCAGCAAATCAAGTGGGCCGTCCTCCAAATGTTGTGTCTTACAATCCAAAAAACCGGGCATACTATAGCATATAGCTTCGTAATGAGGTAAAATACAAGGGAAATAAAAGAGACACTTCATCGTGTCTCCGAAGGCTTCATCGCATACAATGTGGTATGTCAGGAAAGATGCAATACATATGATATATCTATACAATCATATAGAAAGAAGTTAAGGGGGCTTATGGCGATCAGTAACGCGACACTAGCCGGATTGACTCGCACGCAACTCCTGGAGATGCACTACAAAATGGCACTCTTACGCCGATTCGAAGAGAAGAGCGCCGAAGAATATACGCGCGGTAAAATTGGCGGCTTCATGCATCTCTATATTGGGCAGGAAGCGATTGGCGTCGGCAGTATTACCACGCTTCGTCCCGATGACAAGATTTTGTGTAGCTACCGTGAACATGGGCACGCCATTGTTAAAGGTATGGAGCCAGGCGTGGTTATGGCAGAATTATTTGGTAAAATCACTGGCTGTAGTAAAGGTAAAGGCGGCTCCATGCATATGTGGAGCAACGAGTTGGGCATCTATGGTGGTAATGGTATTGTCGCAGCCCAAATGCCAATCGCGGCTGGTGTCGCGCTTGCAGCACAATATCAGGGTAAGGATATGGTAACGGCGTGCTTCTTTGGTGATGGAGCCGTTGACGAAGGTGCCTTCCACGAGTCGCTCAATCTCGCCGCACTCTGGAAATTGCCTGTGGTCTACATTTGCGAGAACAATCAGTACTCAATGGGTATGGCAGTAGAAAAGGCATGGTCGATCAGCACTTTGCTACCTCGCGCCGCCGCCTATGGTATCCCCGGCGAACAAGTTGATGGTATGAACGTCCTTGCCGTACATGAAGCTACACAAATAGCGGTTGAACGGGCACGTAGTGGACAGGGACCGACGCTACTTGAAGTGAAAACGTATCGGTTTCGTGGACACTCTATGACCGACCCCGCCTACTATCGCACCCGTGAAGAAGAGCACAATTGGCGTACCACACGCGACCCCATTGGCATCTTCGAGAAATTGTTGCAGGACAATGGTCTCGCCACACAAGCCGAATTTAACTCCAATGATGAAAAGGCTATCCAAATAGCTGAGGACGCGGCAGAGTTTGCCGAGCAAAGTGAGGACCCATCTTTGGAAGAACTCTATACCGACGTTCTAGCCGATAACTCTAACGCTATCATCCATCGACACAAAAACTAATACGTATCTATTCAGGATGCTCACCTGATTAAAAAGAATGAAAGAAAGATCATGCGTACAATAACGTATCGTGATGCACTCCGTGAAGCTATCCGCGAGGAAATGCGGCGTGACGAGCGTGTATTTATTCTGGGCGAAGATATCGCGGGCTATGGTGGTACCTATGCTGTCACCAAAGGCTTGTTTGAAGAATTTGGCGAGAAGCGTGTACGTGATACTCCTCTCGCAGAAGAGGTTATCACGGGTGCAGCTATCGGTGCCGCACTCGGTGGTCTGCGCCCCATTCTTGAACTGATGACTATTAATTTTAGCTTGCTCGCAAGCGACATGCTCATTAACAACGCTGCCAAGTTCCGCTACATGTTTGGTGGTCAACCTGCTCTTCCGTTTGTTGTACGTATGCCCGGTGGCGGCGGTGCGCAACGTGGGGCTCAGCATTCGCAAATGTTCGAGTCACTCTATGCACATGTTCCTGGACTCAAGGTTGTAATGCCCGCCACTCCTTACGACGCAAAAGGCATGCTCAAATCAGCGGTTCGCGACCCCGATCCGGTACTCTTTATCGAACACGAACTGCTCTACAATGTAAAAGGCGAAGTGCCTGACGAGAGTGTCGAATATACAGTGCCACTCAACGAAGCTGAAATCAAACGCCCCGGACACCATGTAACCGTTATCACCTTCTCACGCATGCTCCATGTGACTATGCAGGCAGCAGAGGACTTAGCGAAAGAAGGCATCGAGGCTGAAGTACTCGATCTACGCAGTATTCGCCCTATCGACATCGACCCGATTATTGACTCTGTGAAAAAGACAAATCGCGTCGTTATTGCTGAAGAGGGTTGGAAATACTTCGGGACAGGGCAAGGCCTGGCCGCACTCATCTACGAACACGCCTTCGACTACATGGATGCGCCCATTCAACATGTCACAGGTGCCGATGTACCCATGCCATACTCTAAGGTTTTGGAACGGGCCGCACTCCCTAAAAAGGTCGACGTTATCAACGCCGTAAAAGCCATAGTGCCAACCGCAGTCGCACACAGGTAGGAAAGAATGAAAACAGTAGAAATGCCCAAGATGGGCGACACCATGGAAGAGGGAAAAATTCTGCGCTGGATCAAACAGGTAGGCGACCCGGTGAAGAAAGGTGAACCGCTCGCGGAAATTGAAACCGATAAAGTCAACATCGAGGTCGAAGCTTTTGCTAGCGGCGTGTTGCGTAAAATTCTCGTTCCCGCAGGCGAATCAGCCGTGATTGGAGCAAGTATTGCACTCGTTGGTGCAGCGGATGAACCATTACCCGGTGAAAGCAGCAACCCTACTCCCTCAATCAGCAATGGAGGCGTTGAGAAAGCAGTCGATGCTCCAAAATCTACTCCGATAAACGGCAATTATACTGTAAAAGAGTTGCCTTCTTTTGTCGTAGGGAATGGACAAACACAGATAGCTTATCGCGAAACAGAAAAAAATGAGCAAGGTCAAGTATCTGCAGGGGAGCGTGGACGCGTCTTCATTTCGCCACTTGCACGACGCTTTGCCGAAGAACACAAGTTTGACTATACGAATATTCAAGGAACGGGGCCGAATGGGCGCATCATCAAGATGGATGTAGAAGTTGCTCTCGCTACCCCTACTGTCGCGGCACAAGTTGTAACACTCACACGACCAGCAGCACCAAGTGCGCCAACACTTCCATTTTCCGAAACATACGTCGAACCAAAGACCGTCAGTTCAGCGGCTCCTGTTGTAGAAAGCACAAGTGATGTCGTAGAGCTTCCTCTAACGGCCATGCGACGTACCATTGCGAAGCGGCTCTCGCAAAGTATGCAAAGCGCGCCACATTTCTATGTCACAAGTGTAATTGACACGGAGAAATTGGCGGAGTTACGTACACAAATCAACGAGTATGCTGCAAAAGACACATCGCCAATCAAGGTCAGTTTCAACGACTTGATTGTCAAAGCTGTTGCACGCACACTTGTGAGCATGCCAGAAGTAAATGTCTCCTTCGCGGAGGACCGCTTGCTTCAGAAAAAGCAGGTCAATGTAGGTGTTGCAGTCGCGCTGGTGCAAGGCTTAATTGTGCCAGTGGTACGCAATGCCGATCAGCTTAGTATGCTTGATCTCGCACGCGAAACACGTCGTTTAGCAGAGGCAGCGCGTCAGGGCAAACTTCGTCCAGAGGATTTCAGTGGCGGCACTTTTACCGTCAGCAATCTTGGCATGTTCGAAGTGGAAAGTTTCACCGCTGTGATTAATCCACCTGAATCAGCCATTCTCGCAGTCGGTTCAATTACACCGACCCCTGTTGTTGTTGATGGACAAGTTGTTGTGCGCAACCGGATGAAAGTTACACTTTCTTCCGATCACCGTGCAATAGATGGAGCCATTGCTGCACGCTTCTTACAGGCGGTGAAACGCTTGTTAGAAGAGCCATTCGGCTTGTTGGTGTAACGCAACTTGTTATCCGGACCGCCGACGAACTCTCAGGCGATCTGCAAGGAATGACATGGAAGATTTTATGTCAACTCAAGTTATTAACGGAGTGACGCTTGTACTGCTACGTGGCAACATCGTAGAGGTACAAGCGGACGCCATTGTCAACGCTGCGAACTCAGCACTTGCGGGCGGAGGTGGTGTTGATGGAGCTATTCATCGCGCGGGTGGACCAAGCATCATGGCTGAGTGCAATACATTCGATGGCTGTCCCACTGGAAGCGCGGTAGTGACAACGGCTGGTCATCTTAAAGCTCGCTACGTCTTTCATGCTGTAGGGCCAATATATCGTGGACGCGAGGAAGATGCGCGGCTACTCGCAAGTGCCTATCATACCTGTCTTACACTCGCTGAGGAACGCACGCTCAAAAGTATTGCCTTCCCCTCGCTCAGTACAGGTGTGTACGGCTACCCAGTTGATAAAGCGGCTCCTATTGCATTAGGAACGGTGCTCGAACACATTCAACAGCCAACGAGTCTGCAACAGATTACGTTTGTTCTGTTCGATAGCGGCACTTATACTGCATACAAAAATGCGTTGGCAAAGCTTGTTCCGTAAGGATGTATACATATGGCAAATGATATTAAATCGACTCAAGAAATTGCACTCATGCGTGAAGCGGGTCTTCTCGTCTGGCAAGCTCATCAGGTGGCAGCAGAATTGGTTAAACCGGGTATCTCTACTGGTGAAATCAACGCAGCCGTAGAAAAGTTTATCGCAGCCAATCATGCAGAACCACTCTTTAAAGGTGTTCCTGGTCCAAAGGCACCGTTTCCCGCTGCTGCATGTATATCCATCAACGAGCAGATCGTGCATGGTATTCCTGGCACACGACGCTTGATCGAAGGCGATATTATCAGTATTGATATTGGGTGCAGACTAAACGGTTGGTGCGGTGATGCAGCCGTAACGCGTCCAGTAGGCAAGATAGACGCTCGTAAACAAAAATTGCTCGATGTAACTGAGGCTTCACTACACCGTGCGATAGAGCTCATTCCCCAGCGTCGTAAGTGGAGTCAGATTGCCAAAGAAATAGAGTCATATGTCAAACGCTCCGGTTTTTCTGTTGTCGAGGGACTAGTAGGGCACAGTATTGGTCGTGAATTATGGGGACCAATACAAGTTCCCAATTACTACACGCGTCAATACGAGGTATATAGCGATTTTGAGTTAGAGCCAGGCGTGGTCATTGCCGTCGAGCCAATGGTCAACATGGGCATTAAAAACTACAAAATTCTCTCCGATGGTTGGACGATTGTTACACAGGACAACCAGCCAAGTGCTCACTTTGAACACACCATCGCTATTACTGCCAGTGGACCTCAACTTTTGACCGCCGGACCCGATGGTAAAGCGTGGGCCGCATAACACACTCCACGTTTTGAGGATGTACGAAGTCAACGACCTTGCATATCCTCAAAGCATCTTCACAATTTCACTTCCTCTGCTTATTTGACAATTGGCACTACAAACATGTATACTTAATCTATACCCCTACCTAGGGGGTACGGGTAAACAAGCACAGTATTCAAAAGGGAGTACAACAATGGCAATAGACGCCAACCGCGCACTAGAACCGCAGCAAAATAGTAATCAGAAGCAAATCAGTGCGGTAGGGCAAGCAACGTTTGAGATAGAGGGTATGACGTGTGCCTCTTGCGCCATGCGTGTAGAAAAAGGACTTAAAAAGCTAGCAGGGGTTAGCGATGCTCAAGTAAACCTTGCCACTGAAAAAGCTACTGTAACATATAACACTGCTCTCACAGGAACAGAGCAAATGGTCCAAAAAGTGGAAGCAACTGGATATAAAGCGATTCCCCTGATTGTTCCCGCCCCAGTTCCAACACCTGCTGTGTCTGAGCCAATAGATGGGACTCAAGCAGTGCTTGCTTTGGAGGGGATGACCTGTGCCTCTTGCGCGATGCGCATTGAAAAAGGACTCAAAAAGGTCCCAGGTGTGCTTAATGCCCAGGTAAACCTTGCGACAGAGCGTGGAACCGTCACGTATAATCCCACGCAAACAGGCATCGAACAACTTCTACAGAAAGTGGAGGCTGTCGGCTACAAGGCAGCTCCAGTAGAGCAACCTTCTCCACAAACAGCATCCATAGATACAGCAGGGACCTTCTCGACAAGTGTGTCGCAAGAGGACGAGCGCAGGGAACGCAAAGCTGCGGAAATCGTTCGCAAGCGTAATCTGCTCATCTTAGGAATAGTGCTTTCGCTGCCTGTCGTCATTTTGAGCATGTTCTTTATGAATAGTTTTCCAGGTGAGAACGTGCTGTTGCTGATCCTTACCACGCCTGTATGGGCATTCGTCGGCTGGGAGTTTCATCGCGGAGCCATTAATACTATCCGTCATGGTAGCGCGAATATGGATACGCTAGTATCACTCGGCTCGACTGCATCCTACCTATTGAGTGTGGTTGCCACCTTTTTTCCAACTCTCGTTGGCGGCACAACCTTTTACGATACGACAGCCCTTATTGTTACGCTGATCTTTCTTGGCAAGTACCTGGAAGCACGGGCTAAAGGGCAAACCAACGACGCCATCAAAAAGTTAATTGGGTTACAGGCACGAACTGCTCATGTTATCCGTAATGGCAATGAAGTCGAGCTACCGATTGAGCAGGTGCAGGTTGGCAATGACCTTATCGTGCGCCCCGGCGAAAAGCTTCCTGTCGACGGCAAGGTTGTTTCTGGCCGTTCATCGGTTGATGAGTCGATGATTACGGGGGAAAGCATTCCCGTAGAGAAGACCGAAGGTGATGTGGTGATAGGTGCCACCATCAATCAGCAGGGATTACTGCGTATACAAGCGACAAAGGTTGGTGCTGACACTGTCCTCGCCAATATCATTCGCATGGTTGAACAGGCGCAAGGGTCAAAGGCTCCGATGCAGCGTCTTGCCGATACCGTTTCTAGCATCTTTGTTCCCATCGTTCTGGTGATTGCTACCCTCACCTTTATTGTTTGGGCGATTGTAGGAAATGTTTTAGGTGTGCATAGTGTATATAGTATGCATAGTGCTAGCACAATGGGTGCAAGTAGTAATCCCTGGATTATAGCGATTGTAGCGGCTGTAGCAGTACTTGTTGTTGCCTGCCCTTGTGCTCTTGGTCTAGCGACTCCAACAGCGATTATGGTTGGCACCGGCAAAGGAGCAGAGCAAGGTATCCTGATTAAAGGTGGTGAAAGCCTGGAACGTATTCAGGCTGTGCGTGCCGTACTACTTGATAAAACAGGGACGATCACGAAGGGAAAACCCGAACTGACCGACGTCGTTGCACTTCCTGGAACAGCTCCTGACGAGATGCTGCGGCTTGTCGCCATGGGGGAGCAAGGATCAGAACATCCACTCGCCGCTGCCATTGTCGAAGGTGCAAAGGCGCGTGACCTGGTGCTAGCCATGCATCCCGAACGCTTTACAGCACTTCCTGGACGCGGTTTGGAGGCGACAGTCGAGGGACATACAGTGTTAGTTGGGAACCGTGCCCTATTACGTGAACGCTCCATTGCCTCAGATACTGTGGAGGGGCAGTTGAGTGCATTGGAGGCACAGGGCAAGACAGCGATGCTCATCGCTCTTGATGAAAAGCTGACAGGGATAGTAGCAGTAGCTGACACTATTAAGGTCGGTTCGGCGGAAGCGATTCAGCAACTACACGCTCAAGGGCTTACGGTATGGATGATTACTGGCGACAATCGACGTACAGCCCGGGCAATCGCGGACCAAGTAGGTATTCCAGCGGAACATGTTCTTGCAGAAGTATTGCCAGAAGAAAAGGCAAACCAGGTGAAGCGATTACAAGAGCAAGGATTACTGGTCGCCTTCGCAGGAGATGGTATCAATGATGCCCCGGCACTGGTGCAAGCTGATGCGGGCATTGCGATGGGAACAGGGACAGAGGTAGCGATAGAGGCATCAGATATTACGCTCGTAAAGGGCAACCTCAAGAGTATCGCAACCGCACTCGCACTTTCAAAAGCAACTATGCGTACAATTAAGCAAAATCTGTTCTGGGCCTTTGCCTATAACGTAATCTTAATTCCGTTAGCAATCCTTTCACCGCTCATTCCATTTTTGAAGGAGCAGGCTCCCATCTTTGCTGCGGCAGCAATGGCTCTTTCGTCAGTGACCGTTGTCAGCAATTCGCTGCGGTTACGTCGCTTCAGACGATAACGTGACAGGTCAGTACTCATTTAGAAAAAATAAGGAAATTCAGCATATGAAACGCATCTACGCTTTTGGTTTTGTTTTCATCCTAAGTGTGTTGTTACTGGCCGCTTGTGGTGGAAATGGAGGAAGTCCTACTAGTTCTACAAGTACGGCGAAACCAGTACAAATTACCGAAACAGACTTCAAAATCGCGTCATCAATTATAAACTTCACCCCTGGCACGGCCTATCACTTTGAGGTGACAAATAATGGACGTTCAACACATGAATTTATGATTATGCCATCCAGTATGAATATGGGAGGAATGCCAATGGGAGACATGGATAAAATGGCGCTCGCGAAAGGGGACAATATTGCACCCGGACAAACTGTCACGCTAGACTACACATTTCCTTCGTCGACAGCAAAATCACATCCACAGTTTGCCTGCTATTACCCCGGTCACTATGAGGCTGGTATGCACCTCAATGTAAACGTCAACTCATAAAGCTGTTTACGTAGCAAATACACAGAGTGGGGAATATGCAAATTTGCATATCCCACCACTCTGTATAGCATCAATTCTCACGCAAAGCTTTCCTAAGTTCTCGGACAAAGCCAATCGCACCTTGCTTCCAGGTCATCTTTGGTTCTTCGACCTTCTTACGCTTCGCCGCCTCTTGTCGACGCCGAATAGCATCAGCGATAGTAGCGGCACGTTGCTCTTCCGAACGTAGCTCATCATATGCTAAGCGTCTCGTAGGACTACTTAGCACTCCATATGCCTCGTTAAGTTGTTTGATGCGCGTATCTTTTCCCTGCTTATTGATGTCAGGATGATGTAGCCGCACAAGGCGTCGATACGACAATTTGATCTGCTCAAGCGTCGCATCTGGTGAAACTTCTAATCGCGTATAATAATCTGGCACAAGCATAATAGGTATCTTCCAGTCTCTTAACTTCCTGTACTACCAAAGCCGCCACGTCTCTTGCCCACAGTCTCAACCTCATCCCATACAACATGCATGACGGGAACAAACATTCCCTGTGCGATACGCTCACCGTGTTGTACTGTAACCGCTTCATCTCGGAAGTTGTAGACCTGGACCATTAATTCGTCGCCCTCACCACAATAGTCTTGATCGATCACACCGACACCATGAGGAACTAATAATCCCTTCCGGCGCGGCGTGCTACTTCGCATTGTCAAGAGCAGCATATAGCCCGGCGGTGTCTGCACAATTACATTGCCTGGAATATAGCCTAGTTTGCGTGGTGCAATCTCTGTCTCTTCTCGACACAACAGGTCGAAACCAACCGACCCCGATGTAGCATAGGTCGGTAAAGGCAAACTCATATCAATACGTTTAATTGTCACATGTAAATGTTGTGCGTCTATACTCATACAAGCTATTTTACCACAGGACAAGAGAAAACACGCCCCCACTTTTGACTACGAGTATCTTTTTTATATGGATCACCTTTTTCCCATATGTTTGCTAGCACTCTGTGGTTGACTCACAGACACCATCAAAAACTAGTCTCCAATAAATAGTGGGTAGAGGCGTATTTAAAGCGAAATCAGTTTTGGTGCAAATGAAATATTGCTTGCATTGTTTGGCCAACGGTATAGGAGAAGTGTGAAACTATTCACAGCTATTTTATTGATTCTACAATAGTTCGATCCTCCATTAGCACAGTATACTTGAGTCAACGTCAAGGAAATTGAAGAGAAAAACGATAGTTACTACCTCAACAATTTCACGTTAGGGATAATAGGTAGAAATGTGGTAGAGGTTTTTCACCATCTCATTTGAATGGCAGAACGGTTAATGGAGGTTTTCTACATATATCGAACACAAAAATAAAATGTATTCATGAGAACAATAAAGGAAAATCTACTTGTATATTTGTCAAGCTTATACTAATCCAGGGAGGTATCGTTCTATGAAACAAGCACACTCGTTTTTTCTCACTGGCCGCTTCGGGCCTTTCAAGCTGTGCGCTTTGCTGCTTATACTGGTCTTAGCGGGCTGCGATTCGTCCAACCACGTGGTGACGAAACCAACCCCAACGCCAATGACGGTGCAGCAGTTCTCAACAATCAATCTTGGTATACCGACGGACGCACTCAACTCGCCAGTGGTGGGAACTCTGCCGGATAGCACACTTATGAACGTGCGACTGCTATTCAAGGTGACACCGAGTCAACAGAATCAGCTCGATAAAATATCGAAAAATGGTGAAGACCTGGGAAAACGTGCCAATCAAATCGGTATCAGCGATGCCACTTTCGCGCAAATCAAGTCGATGCTGGGTATCCAGGGAGTAACGCTGACGCTGAGCAAACTGCATACCCTGGTCAAGGTTGATGGCCAGGCGAAGACAATGGCGACAATCTTTCAAACGCATTTTGAGCTTCACAAATATAAGGGGCGTACATTCTACGCGCCTACACCTACGCCTAAACTTCCCACGTTTATTGTCAACGACCTGGAGTCGGTCACGGGGTTGGATAGCTACAGCCAGCCGCTGCACACGGGTTTTAAGACGCAGACGAATAGCACCAGTGTCTCGCATGCCACCAAGAGGGCACAGGCGGATTGCAATGCCCCGGCGGGCGAAGATTTCCCGGCAAACGTGGCGCACGCCTATGGCTACGATCAGTTTGCGCACGCGGGCTTCTTCGGCGATGGTATGACCATCAACCTGATCGAGATCGACGGCTTCTCACAGAGTGATGTCGCCAACTATGGGCAGTGCGTTGGCTATCGCGGGAGTATCACTGTCAAAAATATCGATGGCACGCCGTCACAACCAGGTGAGGAGACGGCACTGGATGTCGAGATGATACAAGGGTTGGCACGCAATATGAATATCGTGGATTATCAGACAGGCAATTCAGATGTCGGTACGGGCATCATTGACGAACTGCAACAGCTCATTGATGACAATACGAAAAACACCGGTTCCGGCAATGTTGTCAGCATCAGCATTGGTGGTCCTGAGAACGGCGAGAGCGTGGGATACATCAAGGCAATGGATCAAGAACTTTCCGTGCTTACACAGCGCGAGCATATAACCGTCTTCATCGCCAGCGGAGACTGCGGCGCATTCACGGATCATGTCTTCGGCAGTTTCTCGGTCAGTTTCCCCGCCAGTGACCCGAACGCAGTGGCAGTCGGTGGAACCGTGTTGCAGATCGACCAGCAGGGCAACCGCGCAGGCGAGATCGTGTGGTCAGACAACTCCGATACGACGAAATGTACCAATTCCTGGGGTAGCGGCGGCGGCAACAGTAACTTCTATCAACAGCCGAGCTATCAAACGGGCAAAGGGATCAATAACGATGCATCGCGCGGCTTCCGCCAGGTGCCGGACGTCTCGGCGGTAGCGCTTAATCTGCCGCTCTACTTCAACGGCCAGTGGCAGACGTTTCCCAATGGTATAGGTGCAGGCGGCGGCACGAGCGCAGCTACGCCTATTTGGGCTACCGGCATGGCCCTGGTGAACCAGGTGCTGATAAAACGCTTCCATGTGTTCTTCTCCGGCCCCATAGTGTTCTACTACGTCGCCAATCATGCGGGTCGTCTTTCCCCGTACTTTGACGTGACACAGGGGAACAACCTCGGCTTTAACGCCACGCCCGGGTGGGACTTCGCCAGCGGATTTGGCACGCCGAACCTGGTAGATTTTTACAACGTGCTGGCAGGCGTCGCCAGCGGCCATTAAAAACCGCGTAATCATAGTGATGCAGTGTGAAGGAAATCTTGCTGCCTTCACACTCCATCATCTTTTTTTTCTGAGTGATATACTGACATTACCTATTTTGTGGCTACATTTACAATGAAGTGTGAGGAGCTAAACTAGCGATGCCAGACTATCAGTATATCCTTGTTGAGCGGAACGAGCGTGTCGGAGTTGTCACCTTAAACCGTCCGAAAGAGTTGAACGCGCTCAGTATGGGTCTCGTTAAAGAGCTAGCAGACGCGCTAGAGGCGTTTGATCATGATACTACAATTCGCTGTATCGTCATCACAGGTGCAGGAGACAAAGCCTTTGCAGCAGGAGCCGACATCAAAGAAATGTCCGATAAATCGTCGACAGACATGATGCTTGGTGGCTTTGAGGAATGGGGTCGTATTCGGCGTATTCACACTCCACTAATTGCCGCCGTTGGTGGCTATGCGCTTGGTGGAGGCTGTGAACTGGCGATGCACTGCGATATGATTATAGCGTCAGAGAATGCACGCTTCGGTCAACCAGAAATTCTCATTGGTGTTATTCCTGGTGCAGGTGGCACACAACGTCTCGCACGCACAATCGGGAAATATCGCACTATGGAGATGGTCCTGACAGGGGCGCAGATTACCGCGCAAGAGATGGCGGCCCACGGCCTTGTCAACCGTATTGTGCCAAAGGGCGAGCATCTCAACGAGGCCCTCAAGCTAGCACAGAAGGTCGCAGAACAGGCCCCTGTCGCGGTACGACTGGCGAAAGAAGCTGTGCAAGCGGCCTTCGAGACCTCTTTGGAGGAAGGGCTAGATATCGAGCGTAAAAACTTCTTTCTGCTCTTTTCTACAGAAGATATGCGTGAGGGTATGAAAGCATTCATAGAGAAGCGAAAAGCAGACTTTCAAGGAAGGTAGGACTGATTTATGGACGATGCGGTTATCCTCTCGGCTGTACGTACTCCTATCGGACGCTACGCAGGTAGCCTCAAAGATGTACGACCCGACGATCTTGCGGCGCTAGTCATCAGTGAGACGGTGCGGCGTGCGAATATTGACCCTGGTAGTGTGGAAGATGTTATTCTTGGTTGTGCCAACCAATCTGGCGAAGATAACCGCAACGTGGCACGTATGGCACTATTGCTTGCAGGTCTTCCCGTAGAGGTCGCGGGGCAAACTGTCAATCGTCTCTGTGGCTCTGGCCTACAGGCGATCAATAGTGCGGCACAAGCTATTCAGACAGGTGCTGGCGATACCTTTATCGCGGGTGGTGTCGAGAGTATGACACGCGCGCCATTTGTGTTGGGAAAGAGTGACACAGCGTTTGGTCGCTCTATGAATCTACAAGACACCACGCTCGGCTGGCGTTTCATCAATCCCAAATTGTCCGCGCTCCACCATCCTTATAGTATGGGCGAGACAGCAGAAAATGTCGCCGAACGCTACTCTATATCACGTACTGAGCAGGACGCTTATGCACTGCGAAGCCAGCAGAAAGCGGTGGCAGCACAGCAATCTGGTCGCTTTGCGGCAGAAATTATTCCTGTCACGCTTCCTCGTAAAAAGGGCAACGAAAGCACAATTGTTGCACTGGACGAGCACCCACGTGCCGATACGACGCTCGAAAAGCTTGCAGCACTCAAACCTGTATTCCGCAAGGAGGGGGGCAGCGTCACAGCTGGCAACTCTGCGGGTATTAATGATGGTGCTGCTGCTTTAGTGTTAATGTCGCGTAGTCAAGCGCAACGGCTTGGCTTACAGCCTCGCGCCCGTATTGTAGCATCCGCGGTTGCAGGTGTTGACCCTGCCTATATGGGTCTCGGTCCCATCTTCGCCACTCGAAAGGTGTTGCAACGTTCGGGCTTGAGCATCAACGATATGGACCTGATCGAACTAAACGAGGCCTTCGCTTCACAAACTCTTCAATGTGCTCGTGAGTTAGAAATTGACATGGAGAAACTGAATGTCAACGGAGGTTCCATCGCGCTCGGTCATCCCCTCGGCTGTAGTGGTGCCCGCCTCGTCACCACGTTGCTACACGAACTGGAGCGGCGCGATGGACGCTACGGGTTAGCAGCTATGTGTATCGGCGTGGGTCAGGGCATTGCGACGATTATCGAACGCATATAAAAGCTGTTAGGAGTGAAGAGGAACAAAGACATACTGTCAGAACTAGTCTTTGTTCCTCATACCACGTCCCCATGTATTGCTGAATTATACACCTCTTGCAACTTCGGCACTGTCTCATACTGAGGTAGCTCAGAAGGTTCTATCCAACGCATCTCGGTAGCCTCCCAATCGGTCTTGATCGCATCAGGGGTGGATAGTTCAAAGAGGAAAGGGTGTATGTACCAGTGCCTTCCTAATTCGGCGTCGAGATATTCCACGACTGCACCACGCTGAAGCATATGCACTTGCTCACGTTGCAAGCCAGTTTCTTCGCATATCTCTGTATAGGCTTGCTCGTCCGGTGTCACATCTGGCTCAACGAAGCCGCTCACTCCTGCCCAATGACGTTGATAGCTACCGACACGTTGGCTTCGGCGTACCAGCAAAATTTTGGGAGGTGTTGTATCTACACGGCGCAGAAAGTTGGTTACAACATGCGTTGGACGTGGTAATGATGGTTGTGAAGTCATATTTTTCTTCTTTTCAGTATTTTTTTGCTATACTGTGACAGTTACCAGTATTTCCTGTATACTCAGTATGGTAATTTTATATGAGAAGGAGGAATTTTGCTCATGCAGACACAAGAGCCAACAGAGGTAACGCTAAAAGATGCAAAGCCTGATACACAATCTTGGCGTGACCTTGTACGGCCCTGGTGGAGGGCAACGCTTTCAATTCTTCCAACATTCTTTCTAACGCGTTTCATCTTTCTCCTCCTCGCATACTTTGGCGGCGTACTTTTCACGGCCTCCAATTTTTCGCCTACCCCTGTATCGTACCACGACCTACTGGCTGGTTGGAATCAGGGCGATGAAACGAACTACTTAACAATCGCTACTGATGGTTATACAAAAGCTCAACAAGCGCTCTTTTTCCCGCTCTACCCTGCACTAGTCCGTGTATTCGCACCACTCTTTCGACATAGCATGTTAACGACTGGCTTTTTTCTCTCAAATATTGCTTTTCTTGGTGTATTAATTGTTTTTTATCTTCTAGTTGAGAACGAATTTGACCGCAGCACAGCTAAACGTGCTGTACTATACCTGGCCATTTTCCCTACTGCATTTTTCTTTTTTATCGCCTATAGTGAGTCGCTGTTCCTCTTATTTGTGCTTTTGTCTTTTTACACGATGCGCCGTGGTTCATGGTGGCTTGCAGGTCTCTTTGGAGCCTTAGCAACGCTGACTCGTTTCGAGGGCATCTTTCTATTCGTGGTGTTTCTTTGTGAGTTCGCGCGTCAGAAAATGCCGCAAATCCGCCAAATGTGGAATGAAAAGCAGACGTCAGCTCTTGTACGTCTTGTAAGTAGTGCATTGGCTGGTCTGCTCATTCCGCTGGCGTTAGCTATTTACGCTTATGCACTTCATAGTATATTCGGCGATTCATACGCATTCATACATGCTCAAGTACAACAAAGTGCTGGTTTTTCGGCTCCGTGGAATGGACCACTTTTGGCAATCAAAGCCATTGTGCATCAGCCACACACGAGTTTTATCGCGGCACACGATATTCTCGATCTTACAGCACTAACACTCTTTGTAATATTACTCATTCTATGCGTTCTTGGACCTGAACGCTTCGCCAAAAGTCAGTGGACCTTCGCCCTATTCGGTCTGCTCCTCCTCTTGTACGCTCTGTTGTTGCCAGGCAATCTTGCTGTCAATGGTTTGCCATATGACCCCTTACCCTCTATGCAACGTCTTGTGTTAAGTATCTTTCCAGGCTTTATTCTGTTGGCACGTTTAGGACGCCGCACATGGTTTCATCAAGGCTATCTTTTATTTGCTTTGCCTTTGCTTGCGTTCTTCGTCCTGCAATTCATTACAGGCCACTGGATAGTCTAAAATATTCTTAAGCTATTTTAAATTCCTGTTTCAATGATCTTGCAATCATTCTGAACTCCTCTATTTTTCACGCTTGACGTATTGTCAAGAGTCCTATATAGTAGACTTGGAATACAGTGTACCCCTTGTACACACCCCAAAAATAACGATATTTATAGATAGATTGTATCATTTTCAAGCCTTACATAAGGCCTATTCGTTTTTTACCACTGGAGGTAAGCCGACGTGTCAAATACAATCGTCGTAGCCCTCATTGTCACGATACCAATAGGAGCACTCTTAGCAGTCCTCACTGGTTTCTACATTGGAGCGACGCGCAACAGAATACGCTTTGAGGAGCGCTTGCGTGTTGAGAAGGAAGTCAGCGAGCGTCAACTCCTGGATGTTCAGTCTCAACAGCGCGAGGCACTACGCGAAGCAAGAGATGAAAGTGCAAGATTTCGCGCTTCTATAGAGCACGAAAACGCGGAGCGACGCACCGAGTTACAACGCCAGGAGCGGCGTATTCAACAAAAAGAAGAGAATTTCGAACGTAAGATCGATGCACTTGAGCAGCGCGAACGCAAACTGCAAGTAAAAGACCGTGCTCTTGACCAAACGCGCGAGGAGATCGAAGAGATCAAGCGCAACCAATTAGTTGCACTGGAACGTATCGCGGACCTTACAGAGGAGCAAGCCCAGGAGCTTCTTTTGAGCCATGTCGAAGACCAGGTGCGCGGCGAGGCAACCCGTCGTGTACGTATCATTGAGGAGCAGATACGTGATGAAGCTGATGCACGCGCTCGCGAAATCATCACGCTTGCCATCCAGCGTTGTGCCTCTGACCAGGTCTCAGAATCGGTAGTTTCGGTTGTGCAACTGCCAAACGATGAGATGAAAGGACGCATTATTGGACGTGAGGGGCGCAATATTCGCGCACTCGAAGCCGCTACCGGCGTGGATTTGATTATCGATGATACACCAGAGGCGGTTGTGCTGTCCGGTTTCGATCCTGTACGACGCGAAGTTGCACGTCTTGCCCTGACAAAGCTCATTCTTGATGGGCGTATTCATCCTGCACGGATTGAAGATGTTGTTGCCAAAGCGCGGCAGGAGGTAGAAATCATTATCCGCGAAGAGGGCGAAAGAGCAGCAATGGATGCTAACGTGCCAGGGTTACAACCTGAACTACTCAAAATTCTTGGCCGACTCCACTTCCGTACCAGCTATGGACAGAACGTATTGGCACATTCGGTAGAGGTATCAATTCTGGCGGCTACTATCGCACATGAGTTAGGGGCTGATGTGAACGTGTGCAAAACAGCTGCCCTGCTGCACGATATGGGCAAGGCTATCGACCAAGAGGTTGAGGGGCCACACGCAATCATTGGTGGTGAGGTCGCGCGTCGCTTCGGAAAATCTCCCAAGATTATTCATGCAATGGTGGCGCATCACGCGACGGATGCAGAGCCACAAACGATTGAGGCAGCAATTGTACAGGCAGCAGACGCAATCTCTGCGGCTCGTCCTGGCGCGAGACGTGAAACAATTAATCTCTACATCAAACGCCTGGAAGCCCTTGAAGGTATTGCGAACTCGTTCGCGGGCGTTGAAAAATCGTTTGCAATTCAGGCTGGCCGCGAGGTACGTATTATTGTCAGACCAGAGGAGATTGACGAGTTTGCCGCCAATCGGCTTGCTAGTGAGATCGCGCACAAGATCGAGGAGAGCCTTGACTACCCTGGACAGATCAAGGTGCAGGTCGTACGTGAAACGCGTTCCGTTGATTATGCAAGGTAAAGGAGATGTTTGACCGCATGGCTAATTATGTCGATCTTCACATGCATACAACTGCCTCTGATGGCCTTTATTCTCCTGCAGAACTCATGCAACGTGCTAAAGAGGCGGGGTTACGCGCTGTTGCGTTAACCGACCACGATACAACAAACGGGATAGAAGAGGCGCTACAAACTGCGCAAACACTAGATATCGATTTTATTCCAGGTATCGAGATCAATACAGATATTAGCGGGGGCGAGGTACACGTCCTCGGTTATTTCATCGAGTATCAACGGCCTGCGTTTCAGGCGACGCTCAACGTGTTGCGTGATGCACGCGAACGACGTGGAGAGCGCATGGTTGAACGTTTAAATGAAGAGGGCATTCATATAAAGTGGGAACGTGTACGGGCAATCGCTCAGGGTTCTGTTGGGCGTCCTCATGTTGCTAAAGCACTGCTGGAAGCGGGCTATGTTCAAAGCATTGGTGAGGCATTTGACAAATATATTGGAAGTGGCAAGCCTGCTTATGTACCGCGCTACAAACTGACGCCGGAGCATGCAGTGCAGCTTATTGTCAGTGCAAATGGTCTGCCAGTTATTGCACATCCTGTGATACTTCCTGGATTAGATATATTGCGAACATGGTTGCCAGCACTGAAAGAGGCTGGCTTAGTTGGTTTAGAAACATATTATGGCCCATATACACGGGAAGATGAGCAAGCGTTATTAGCTCTTGCTCATCAGTATGGTCTCATTCCCACAGGCGGTACCGATTTTCACGGTCCAGGCATACATCCCACACCGCTGGGAGGTCGTTATGTCCCTTACGAAGCGGTGAAACAATTGAAAGCTGCTGCCATCAAGCGACACGGAGTTACACCACCAACATTTGAGCTACCCACGCCTGTAGAAGAGAAATAGTGCAATAGAATGCGGTGATGTAAGCTCAGCAAGTATCACCGCATTCTCTTACATTCTACGTAGCACTTCTCTTCTGCCTGCATCACGCCAACTGTTGCTTTCGCCATGACCATTAGAAATAGGTTGACGACGCTGCTGCTCATTCACTACATGATTTTGCATCAGTAGGCTCGCAGCTATCGCGGCAACCTGTGCTAGCGTGACCTCTTCTGTTGTGTCGGCAGTATTACTATCTTTCTTACGCGTATCCCACTCTTCCGCGATAAAGTCGGTGGACATGTCGCCAGCAATGTAACGTGGGTGATCCATAAGCCAACGTGCGAATGGGATGGTCGTGCGTACGCCAACGATCTTATATTCGTCCAGAGCACGACGTAGGCGCGCGATAGCTTGAGTACGACTACTCCCCCACACGATCAATTTAGACAAGAGGGGGTCATAGAAAAGCGGCACCTGCAAACCTGCATAGAGACCACTATCAACGCGCACACCCGGTCCCGAGGGTTCCTGCAACGCCTGTACAGTTCCCGTCGCAGGTAAGAAACGGTTTAGCGGGTCTTCCGCCGAAACACGACATTCAATGGCTGCACCACGCAGAGTGATCTGCTCCTGAGTGAATGAGAGCGGAAGACCAGCGGCAACACGGAATTGCTCTTGCACCAGATCAACGCCTGTAACCCACTCCGTTACAGGATGCTCAACCTGGATACGCGCGTTCACCTCTAAAAAATAAAAATTGCCATCGGGTCCTAGCAGAAACTCGGCGGTACCGGCGTTAACGTATTTGATAGTACGAATCAAGTTGATGGTTGCGCTCGTCATACGTTCCCGCAGTTCTACGCCTACAACTGGTGATGGCGATTCCTCAATCAGCTTTTGATGGCGACGTTGAATACTACATTCGCGCTCACCAAGATGAACAACATTGCCATGTGTATCAGCAATAAACTGTATCTCGATATGGCGTGCTGGTGCAACAGCTTTCTCAAGATAAACGCGCTCATCACCAAAAGCACTCTTTGCCTCGCTTCGTGCGGTACGCAATGAGGAGAGTAAGTCTTTCGGGTCACGCACGAAGCGTATACCTTTGCCACCGCCACCCGCCGCGGCTTTCAGTAGAATTGGGAAACCAAGTTGCTCGGCAATTTCTGCGGCTAATGCGTCGTCTTCTACATCTGTCATAGCACCGGGGACAATAGGTACTCCGGCTGCTTGAGCAGTGCGACGTGCCGCCGTTTTCTCACCCATCGCAAGCTGCGCCTCCGCGGACGGTCCCACAAAAATAAGGCCCGCCTCCTGACATGCTTTGACAAAGTTTGCGTTCTCAGACAGAAAGCCATAACCAGGGTGAACCGCTTGTGCGCCAGCACGTTTTGCCACGTCAAGCAAGACAGGAATATTGAGATAACTTTTTGCCGCGACAGAAGGACCAATATGATATGCTTCGTCCGCCATACGCACATGCAATGCATTACGGTCAGCATCACTGTATACAGCAACGCTAGTCAAGCCAAGTTCACGACAAGCACGGATAATGCGTAAAGCTATCTCGCCTCGGTTAGCAATAAGGACTTTCTTAAAGGGCCATTGAGCTACTGAAAAAGCACCTGGAGTGTTCATGAGAGGCAACCTCGACTTCATGGAGTATTCTTTGCTACAAGTATAACATGTTTCTTTGTCAAGAAGAATGCTTGCTTCCTGGAAACCTGCTTATACAATAGCAAACGTGAATGGCTTCAGCCAATAGGATAATCAGGCCATTATCCATGGTGCCTGTTCCAATTATGGAAAAAGTAGTGTACACTACGACATGGCTGTTTGACAGAGCCATATACTATTTCACCTATGTGTATTGAAGGCCGTAGCTATTTTTTGAGCATTACAAACACATAAGAATGCTTGAGACGTTCTCTGTAGTTTGAGGAGGATTGGACACTCATGTTCACCTTTATTAGCAACATCCCTATTTTTCGCCGTCTCTTCCTCGCGTTTGTACTGGCGGCCATCATTCCTGGTATAATCATTACGGTATTAGGAATAACCTTTGTTAGTGGACTGAATACGAGAAGCCAAGCACAATCAAAAGCGATTGATGCGACAACTGAAAGTAGTCGCTTAGGAAACCTCTTGTTCGGCATAGACGACTTTCGTAACAAGGTTGTTTCTCAGCCTCCAAACAGCTTCACGGTATACAAAAACATGCATCATAGCACCTATAGCGACCTTGTACTTACTGAGCAGGATTTTAATACAAATTCACGGCAGTTTCAGCAAAAGTATCAAGTAGCAGATGCAGCTTCAATGGCCGATGTCAATAGTGTTCTAAAGAACGATGAGACTTCTAATACGTTTGCAACAACACAGCAAAACGCGTTGAACCAAGTATTGAGTCCAAACGGCTTATGGAAGCAATATAAGACTATAAACGATCAGGTGTTACAAGACCTTCAAACGGCGCCGCTGAATGGCGCAAAGTTAGCATCTGATAACAGCCTTGCGAACAAGTTATTCTTCCCCCTGACGACAGCATGGAATACAGTGACGAGTTCAACGCAGCAAATTAGTAGTCTTGTTGCTCAAGTTGGCCCCTCACAAATCAATCCAATTGTCCTTGCAACAATAATTGCTTTCCTTAGCACGATTATGGTGGTTATCATAATTGGATATATCGTAAACATCACAATCACCAATCCGCTCGGCGAATTAGCATTACTGACAAGACGTATTGCACAGGGCGACACGAATGCACGTGCGAAAATTGCGGGCCGTGACGAAATTTACATGGTTGCGAACTCGATGAACAATATGCTCGACAACATTGTACGGCTGATTCAAGAAACACAGTCACAACGTGACGCGTTGCTGTCTCAAGTAGAAAAATTGGTGAGTGAGGTAAGCGGTGTAGGTGAAGGCGATCTACGTGTGCAGGCTGAGGTAACAGCCGATGCGCTCGGAGTGCTGGCGGACTCCTTTAACTACATGGTAGAAGAACTTGGCAGCCTTATCGTTCGCGTCAAGATGGTGGCAAAAGAAGTTGATAGCTCCACGGTAACTATTCTTGATCGTATGAGACAATTGGTCGAAACCGGCGATGTTCAAATTAACCAGATCACAGCGGCGGCAATTGAGATCGGGCGTATGTCTGCCTCTAGTCGTCAGGTCGCGGAACGTTCCCAGGTGCTCTACGATGTAGCACGCGATGCACGTCAGGACGCACAAGGTGGACGTGAAGCAGTGCAACAGGCTGTCGAGGGCATGGGTCGAATTAATGAAAACGTACAACTTACAGCAACGAAGGTTCAAGGGCTTGGTGAGCGTTCACGTGAGATTGATGAGATTGTTACGGTAATAAGTGGTATTGCACACCAAACCAACCGACTTGCCCTTGATGCAGCAATTCAATCGGCAATGGCTGGTGAAAATGGCAAAGGTTTTGGTGCGGTTGCCGCAGACATTCGTCGACTTGCCGAACGTGCGAAGGAGCAGGTCAGCTCAATCACAAAGATTGTGCGTAATGTACGTGAAGAGGTTGGCGCGGTAGCTGTCTCAATGCAGGATACTGAGCGCGAGACGCTTTCAGGGACACGGCTCACTCAGGAAGCGGGCGTTGCTCTAGAGTCAATTTTTACCGCCGTTGAGCAGCAGGCACGCGAAATTGAGCACATCAACGAGGTCGCGATGCAGCAACTCCAGTCGTCAGGCTCAATTGTGCAAATTATGCACGGTGTTTCCGATTCAACTCAGCAAAGTGGAGCAAGTACGCGTGATGCCTCTCAGAATATGGAACGCTTGGCCCGCCTCATCGAACAACTGCGCTCCTCTGTAGAAGCCTTCAAGCTACGTGATAACCAGAGTTACTTTGTTCCAAATTCTACTATCAACGGATCCATGGAAGACGAGCAAAATGATTCATTAACAGTAAGCGGCATTTTCCGTACTGTCAGCGGTGGAGCACAACGGCCACAGCTTTCGGGAGTTGGCGTTGCATCTCATACACTCCCTCCCGCTCGTTCTAATGATCCCTTTTCCGCCTATCCTGTAACACCGAAACAGCCGCAAATTGGGAATGGCTACGATAATAGCTTTCCAAACTTCACGGAGTATCGAGACCAGGAGCAATGGTACAATGAGCCGTTTAGCTCCACTGGTAACGGCAGAAATAGGTAGACCAATGGGAAAAGGCAGGAGTATCAATATATACTCCTGCCTTTTCCCATCTTTTATATAACCTTTTCGTTATAGATAGTATTCATAACGCCTATCTTATTTCGTAGACTTTCTGTAGTACACCCTGTTACACTTGCTCCATAGAAAAATAACAGTTTAGATATTCACTTTTTATGAATGTCTCTCGATAAGCCACTACCGGGCACAGAAAGTGATGATGAGCAAGATGGTAACAAAGATAACGCAAGGAAACGCCATACAGGAAGCCACCCAGGTCGTCAAACGTTATGAGTCTTCTAGACCAGTAGTACAGCGTTGGACATGTGAAGTATGTGGCATGATTCATAGCGGCTCTGTCCCCACCTCTTGCGACAGTTGTGGCGTTACCAGTGCTTTTATTCCGCAGCAAGAAATGCATAATGAGATCGGAAGTCGCTGGTAAACACTCGATTATAAACACTCCCTACCTATCACGAGGCAATACTGACACCCTCTCGGTCAGTATTGCCTCATATTCTTCATCCTACGTCGTATTATCCGAAGGTTATGTATTAAATAACACGCAGTCTCTGTCGAACCGCCTCATAAAGCACAATCCCTGCTGCCATAGCAGCGTTCAAGGACTCAACATTATTCGCTAAAGGAATCGCGACACCACGTGTTGCTAGAGCATATGCTTCAGGTGAAGGACCATGCGCCTCGTTACCAATGATAAGCGCAAATGATTGCGTCAAATCTTGCTCATAGTAGAGCGAGGAACTACCAGCTTCGGCAAGTAATACCTGTGGAATACCTCGGCAATGTGTCTGTATTCGTTCAGCGATTGTCGACCACAAAACATTGCTCTCAACAGGAAGAAGTATATGAGTTCCTGCTGCCGCACGAACTACCTTTGGACTGTAACAATCAACACAGTTGGGGGTAAGCAGGACCAGTTCTACATCTGCCGCAAGTGCAGTGCGTAAAATTGTACCCATGTTGCCAGGGTCTGCGATATCATCGAGAACGAGCAAAGCTGGTCGCTGTAGTGCTTGTGTACCTGTAGAAGCTCGTCGTGTCTGTATGGTACGCAGATCGCGAACTCGTTCCGCTGTAAAAGCCTCAAGCGGAAGGACATTCACAACACCTTGTGATGTAATAGTATCACTAATAGCATTAATCACACGCTCACTGACTTCAATACGCTGCTCGTTTCCTAAACCTGTAGTATGTAGAAGACGCTCAAGTAATGCCTTGCCTTTGGCTGTGCGTTGCAGGTATTCTGGTTGAAAATAGACTTCATATGGCAGTATTTGGGCATCGAGGAGTGCAGCGAGCAGATGTGGTCCTTCCATCAAAAAAAGACCGTTTTTCTTACGGCCTCGTGTTGTATGCAGGTCTTTTAACTTACTGATGCGTGGATTTGTTGTACTGGTAATAAGCGTCATATTTTTTCTATGCGATACATCTATAGCGCCCACCTTATAGATGGGCGTTATAGATGTATCAACAACCCTTATTGTTCAGCGACGGCTTCAAGGGCTTGTTTGACGAGAGCACTGAAGGCTGCTTCATCATTGACAGCCATTTCTGCCAGTATCTTGCGATCCACCTCAATGTTAGCGGTATGAATAGCATTGATGAGCCTACTATAGCTTATGCCATGCATACGAGCGGCAGCATTGATACGTACAATCCATAGACGGCGCATATCACGCTTGCGGTTACGACGATCTCGATAGGCATACGTCATGGCGTGCATCGCCGACTCATGCGCCTTCTTAATCAGATGACGACGAGTACCACGATGGCCTTCAACCATCTGTAAGACTTTTTTATGCTTTGCGTGCGATGTTACGCCACGTTTTACCCTTGGCATTGTCCTTGTTCTCCTCTTATAAACTCATTGCTAGAATGCATACGGAAGTAGACGCTTCATACGACGAGTGTCGCTCGGCTTGAGTTGAAACGACTTATCCATCGCTCGGACAGACTCGGGTGATTTGTGGCGGCGCAAGTGGTTAATTGCCACTTTGCGGCGCATAAACTTGCCGGAAGCGGTGACTTTCACGCGCTTCGCCATAGCCTTGTGTGTTCTAAGCTTCTGCTTCATATTTCTTTCTTTCTATCTGTTTGTGCGGGGTAACGGTTAGAATGCCACTCTCGGTTCATTTGCACAGCACGCGATACGACATACGTATACACTGCTATGGTAGATAAGAGAGGTGTCTTAGTGGTGGTGATTGAAACAACTTCAACCTCACAGTCGCTCCATCTAAGGCGCAGAGAAGCCTTGTTCAGGAACCAACCCCGCTTCGCGCCACGATTATAGCATAGTCTCTATAAATGTGCAAGCCGTTACACCCCCATTGAACGACCAATAATTTCCTTCATAATCTCATTCGTGCCTGCATAAATGCTTTGTACACGAGCATCAAGATAAGCACGGGCGATAGGATATTCTAACATATACCCATAGCCGCCATGCAGTTGTACGCACTGGTCGACTACCCGTTTCTGCAATTCCGAGGTCCACCACTTCGCCATCGCCGCCGTCTCTGGCGTGAGGGCTCGGGCGTTAAGTTCCTCTATACAGCGATCAACAAACACACGCGCAATCTCAATCTCCGTCTTCATCTCAGCCAGTTTGAAGCGCGAGTTCTGAAAACTGCCTATTGGTTGACCAAAGGCGGTACGCTCTTTGCAGTACGCAAGCGTGATCTCTAACGCAGTCTCGCACGCTGCAACCGCAGTGACAGCAACATTCAAACGCTCCTGGGCAAGTTGACGCATCAAGTAGTAAAAGCCTTGTCCCTCTTCACCAAGCAAATTCGCCACTGGCACTTCGACATTTTCAAACGATAGCTCTGCTGTATCCTGTGCCTTAAAACCCATTTTTTCGAGTTTACGGCCCCGCTCGAAACCAACCATACCTCGCTCTACCACTAACAAGCTAATTCCTTTATGTCGCTTTTCGGGCTCTGTCTTTGCCACAACAATGATCGCATCACTTAAGATACCATTGGTAATAAATGTCTTCTGTCCATTAAGTAGATACGTGTCGCCATGACGAATTGCAGTTGTACGAACAGCGGCAAGATCACTTCCTGTATCCGGTTCCGTCATCGCAATTGCGGTGATGATCTTTCCAGCACACATATCCGGTAGCCAGCGACGTTTCTGCTCCTCATTTGCATAAGCGAGGAAGTATGGCAGAACGATATCGTTGTGGAGTCCAATTCCGGCCCCCGCACTTGCAGCATGAACACGGGCCATTTCTTCTGCAATAATCGCGCTGTAGCAGTAATCGTCAACTCCTGCACCACCGTATTCTTCCGGTACCTCTAGTCCTAAAAAACCCTGCTGACCAGCTTTCAACCAGAGTTCACGGGAGACTATGCCATCCTTCTCCCATTGCTGATTGTATGGAACAATTTCCTTTGCAACAAAGTGTCGAAATGTGTCACGAAACAGGGTATGTTCCTCGGTAAAAATGGCTCGTTTCATTGCGTGTCTCCCGATAGCTAGCTGTTCGTCCTCATTAAAAGTGGGGAAACCATAACGCCTCCCTTACACGATATATACTATACACGTACAACTGATAGCTTACTTGCTTATTAGCAGACGCCATCTGTGCCAGCAGGAATGCCATTACAAACATCACTCTTTACAATAAACTTATCTGCGATGACAGTCGACGCGATGTTGTGGCTATCAACCGCGATAGGCGTATCAAGAATTGAAGGGATATTCCCACCATCGAAGGTCGCAGTTGTCGCTCCGTTTGTTAGAGGGGCAATAGCTGTTCCTGAATAGAGTGCTTTGACAAGCAATCCTACTGATTGGGCTCTTTCGCAATAGGCTTATACACGGTCATGCTTTGCGTGCTCGCAAGAATGTTGTGAATACCTGTAATCGTGGCATCTTGACCAGTCACAATCACTTTACCAGCTAAGTTAACAGCTTTTAGCGCGTTAATCACACTATTTGCCATACCATCGTTCGCGGCATATGCAACCTGGATGTTATTGGCATTATCGGATAAAGCACCTTCCATCTCAGTCTGCGCAGTACTATTGTTCCAGTCAGGTGTGAAGTTTTCCTAGACCACCTTGAGGTCTCCATTCGCAAATAAGGGGTCAAGGACTGAATGAACACCTTTACTAAAAAGTAACGCATTGGTGTCCGTCTGCGAACCGCTAATCATTACGATGTTGACTCCACTGGTCTATGGACATGGATTATTTCCTCCTGGGCATCTTGGCTACTGCCGAATGAAACCTGCGCGAGCTAAATCGTTGAGTAACTCTTGTACCTCGTCAAAACTCCGCATCATCAGACGTACAAGATCATCTATCCCACGGTGCCCATCAATCAGCAAAAGTAATCGCCGATGAGTTCGCGAAAGCTGCATTTTTTCTGGATGCTGTAACATTTCTTCACCTAGTTTCAGACGAAACGGTACAGTAGGTCGCGCACCCGCTCTATCGTGGTATTGATACAAATCGTTGTTTTTACTCGTCGGTGTCACTGGATTGGACACAATAGGAGCACTATCAGGCGTCTTACTCCTATACATAGCAGGAGGGAGTCGTGCAGGATAGGTTAATGAGACTTCATTCGCATTATGACTAACCAAGGAAAAGCGGCATGACTGCCATGTATTGAGACACTTGAATGCAGCAAGACCACTTTGTGGACCTGCTTTTGCCTCGATAACACGTCCTTCGATGAACGTAATATATCCCTCTTCTGTTGTTGTACCCTCACCACGCTCGATCATGAGCGTACCACTTTTGCCACCAATATGTACGATATGAATGATATCTGCGAGGCGGTCGGTCACGGTCTGACGTTGTGGTTGCATATGACCTACATTGATTGGATAAAGAAAAACAATCTCATGTCAATATACACTAAATAGTAGTGGAAGAGACAGATTTGGGACTATCTAACTTAGACTTTATCCAAATATCGTCCTTATCACGCAACGAAAGTGAGCGCAGCTACCAAGGGGTCGAAACTGTCTAGCGTTTGGATAAAATCTAGCTGAGAAGTTTTTTTGAAAGGGAGTTCTTATACTAAAGAGTCCTTTAGGCGGTAGCCCAAGTATGGTTCTGTGATGATATATTGCGGATGGGCAGGGTCCTTTTCCAATTTAACACGTAGGCGGCGTATTACTCCCTTTACATAGCCTGTTGCATCACCATATTCAGGTCCCCAAACGTGTTGTAGCAGTAAGCGTGTGGTTAGGACGCGCCCAATATTTTTCGCGAGTTCTTCTAAAACAGCGTACTCGATAGGGGAAAGGACGATATCACGATCTGCTACACGGACATGATGCTTCTCTGTATCGATCATCAGATCACCACAAATAACTTTCTTCGCTACCACGTCCTTACTGCCGCGTCGTAGAACCGCTCGTACACGAGCAAGGAGTTCTGCCAGGCGAAAGGGTTTGACCAGATAATCATCGGCACCAAGGTCTAGCACTGATACAATATCTGCTTCACTCCCTTTAATACTTAGAACAATGATCGGAATTGAGGAAAATTCTCGGATGCGTTGGCAAACTTCTAGCCCTCCACAGCGAGGCATGACCAGATCAAGGAGAATCAGTTCTGGTTGTTCACTCTTGAAGGCCGCTAATGCCTCTTCTCCATTGCTGGCAGTCGTCATCTTATACCCGTGTGCGGTGAGTGCCTGTTTGACTGCTGCCATGATACCTGGATCGTCGTCTACCAGGAGAATACTTTGTTTACTATGACCCATAATACTGCCTCTCCTCTGTATAAGCCGTCAGGTTGGGCGCAACAACAGCTTTCACGTAGTTAAGATGAATTTTATTCCACTCATTTCAGCAAATTTTGTGCCTCCGAGGGATCAAATTCGATTGAGTCCGACGTGGGGAGAGGCAAGGCAATGGAAAAAATACATCCCCCTTCGCTAGTACTCTCTACCCATATACGTCCACCGTGAGCCTCAACAATACCGCGGCAGATAGCGAGTCCTAATCCACTACCTGGTGTATGTGCTCGTTGATCCCTGCCGAGACGGTAGAAACGTTGAAAAATCTTCTCGTGTTCTCCTTTAGGAATTCCTGGACCCTTATCTATCACGCTGATGCGTATTTCTTTTTCTATCAAGCTAGCTTTTACGTGTACTGGAGCGTTTTTAAAGGCATATTTAGAAGCGTTTTCTAGCAAGTTCCATAACACTTGCACGAGCCGATCTGGATCAACATAGTATAGAGGGAGCATTGTATCAAAAGATCGTTGTATGTGGCAACCAGTGTGTAAACGTTCAAATTCTTTTGTTGCATCATAGATGAGAACAGAGATATCCGTCCAATCGCGATCAAGTGAGAGGACACCAGCTTCAATCCGAGAAAGGTCCAATAATTGATCTACGAGTTGTCCCAAACGATGAGTTTGTCCTGCAATATTCTGTAAAAGATGTTTTTCCCCCACTACTGACTGAATACCATCATCATCCAAAGACTCTCCACTGAAGCATGAATAGCAGTGAGCGGCGAACGCAGGTCGTGCGAGACGGCTGCGAGGAATATACTTTTGAGACAATCTGCCTCACGCAATGCCTCTATTTCGTTCGCAGCACGGAGCAGCTGGGCGTTTTTAATAGCAAGACCAAGTTGTTGTCCAATCGTCACAAAAAGTTTCAGGTCCTCCTCACTAAAATCCTGTTTAGCATAGTGCCCAACAAGCAAGACACCCAGAATAGTATTACTGGCAGCCAGGGGAACGGCTAAAAGATTGTAGAAACAAGCAGGACGAGGTGACATAATAGAGGCTTGATCTTTTGAACTTCTATATTCGTCCTTGTTGCCAACGATCAAGAGAGGCTTTTGTGTATCTACAACTTGACGTGCCTGTGCATGCAATGTGTTCCAAGGAAATATATCGGGAGCGTAGTGTGAATTTTCAGAAATTCCATATTGTGCAGCAAGACTGAGCTGATTCTCACATGGATCAAGCAGCAAAATTAACTCACCTCCCAAATGCATAATCTCAGAAATGCGTTGAAGCACAAGGTCAAAATGCAGGCTTGGATTGGGTAGTGTATTAATAGCCTGCGCAATTGTATTTAATACTGCCATGTGGCGATTATGCTGTTGGAGCACCTCGAAGAGCCGCGCGTTTTCGATTGCTATCGCAGATTGTGCTGCGAACGCAAGACCCAAACGTATGTCTTCGATAAGCCAACGATGGGCAATAGGTTTGGATACAGAGATGAAGCCGTTGACTCCACGAGGACTTACGAGTGGGAGCAATGCTAGCGCACGAATGCTTGTCTGCTCAGTAAATGAAGTGTTAAGCAGTTCCGAGGTTAGAACATCATCAATAAGTACAGGCTCACCCCGCTCACGAATGAGTGCAACGACACCAGCATGTTCGAGGTGAGCAACTAAGATGTCAAGAGCTTCTCCCTTGAGTAGTGGTTGTGCAGACAAGAAATGCACAGAAATAATCTCATCCTTCTCATTAAAAATGTGTACCCCTACTCTCTCAATCTTTAGCAGATATGCAGTTTGGGTGACCACTTTCTCTAGCGTGAGTTGTAAATCAAGACTGGCACTAACAATGCTGCACGCGGCCGTAAGTCGTTCTGCTTCATGGATTTTTTGTTCCTGGACAGAGAAATGGAGTGGCGTGTTTTCTGTAGAAAGTGTGTTTGGTATGACTTCACTGCTTTGCTTGTGGGAATGTATGTTACTCATGTTCCTCTCGATGGCTTGACTTCTGTGAGGAAGCCCTATGAGATATTCAGCGCGATTTCGTCGCAGTTCGCTATAGTTGTGGGAGGGGAGGAGCATGTGCAGTTGCTGCTTGATCTCTAGAGCCGCGGTTGCCAGGAAACTAGTGAGAAATGGGCGGATAAGACGATAATTTCCCGTCAAATCGAGTATCCCAATAATCTCATGTGTGTATGGATGGTGGATAGGCGCTGCCGTACAGGTCAAATCTTGCCAGCCTTCACAGTAGTGTTCCGCTCCCAGTAATTGCACAACATGTCCATCAGCAAGGGCGGTGCCAATTGCGTTCGTCCCTGCCGCCGCTTCACTCCAATCGCCGCCTGCAACAAAGTCGATGCGTGCAAGACGACGACGAATAGCAGCATCGCCCATGACCTCTAACAGGCGTCCTTGCGTATCGCTTAGTACAATCACATAACCCGAATCCGCGAAAACATCGACGAGATGGTTCATAACAATACGTGCCGCCTGAATGAGCAATGCATTCTCATCACGTAATCCGTATAATTGTGTCTCCCGCACTACTGCAAGCGGTGCATAACGCTGTGATGGATTAACGTGTAAAGTACGGCAACGCTGCCATGAATTAAAAATCAGGAGCCTCGGAGTCCAGCGTGTAAGACTTCCTTCCGCACTAAGAAAGTCTTCTCGGACCACCGCTAGCTGCTGTGCGGTGCGCTCAATCTCGGACGGCGATGCAATCGAGAAATTGACGCGATGGCGTTGTGGTATTGTCATACCTCTACCTCATTCTTTATTTATAGGTGAGGAATGGCTAGGGCTTCCTTGCCATCATCAAAATATGAACATAAACTCTTCTTCGTGTTTTAACAGGGACATGGTGTTGCCAGTCCTTGGGAATTAAAATACTTAAACAACTAAGCAATTGGTACGCTATTATAATGTATAGCATATTACCTAACCTCTGTCTATAAAAATAATGAAGAGGTTATATATTTATACCACTTTTACACCACTTACCCAGTTATTTTCACTTTGTTTATTACCGGACTCTGCTATAGTCGTGATAGCAAACGTAGTTGTAGGTGTTTGAATGTAATTTGAGCTTCGGTTGTATGTTACAAAGATCAGTCACATGAAGTGTAGGCAGTTTATCTTTAGCAACATTTCAGCATATGAGTTGAGCATGTTCTATAAATTAGCCTCTCTAGCAGGCTGGTCAGAAAAGGAGAACCATTTCGATGGCTCGTAACAGCCTTACTAAGGCATACCAAAAGATTCAGGAACTGTCATGGGAGCCAACATTTGTCACGCCGGCTCAGAAGTATCCGACTGACTATAAGTTTACGAAGGCACCAAAGAAAGAACCCCTGAAGCAGGTCATGCAGTCCTACTTCCCCATGCAGCAGGAGAAAGATGACCGTTCAATGGGTGCGATGGATGGCGCGCTGCGCGGCAATATGTTCCGTCAGACGCAGCCACGTTGGATGGAATGGATGAAGCTTTTCCTGGGCATCAGTCCTTTCCCTGAAATTTCTGCGGCTCGTGCCATGCCTTTGCTCACTTCAGTCGTACCTAACTCGGAACTTCATAACGGGCTAGTTCTTCAGATGATCGACGAAGTACGTCACTCAACTATCCAGATGCATCTGAAACGCTACTATATGAAGAATTATATCGATCCTGCTGGCTTCGATACGACCGAGAAATCCTTCGATAAGTCTTACTGTGGCTCAATTGGACGGCAGTTTGGTGAGGGTTTCACCACTGGTGACGCGGTCACCGCTGCCAACATCTATCTTCAGATCGTCGCAGAGACAGCCTTCACGAACACCTTGTTTGTGGCAATGCCATCAGAGGCGGCCGCTAACGGCGACTACCTCCTGCCAACCGTATTCCTTTCGGTCCAATCTGACGAGTCACGCCACATTAGTAATGGCTACGCTACCCTGTTAATGGCTCTATCAGACCCCGATAATCAGTTGCTACTCGAGCGCGATCTGCAGTACGCTTTCTGGAACAACCACTGCCTCGTTGATGCAGCTATTGGTACCTTCATTGAGTATGGCACAAAGGATCGCCGCAAGAATCGTGAGAGCTACGCTGAGATGTGGCGTCGCTGGATCTATGATGACTACTATCGTAGCTACCTGATGCCGCTCGAGAAGTATGGTCTAAAGATCCACCACGAGGACGTTGAGGAAGCGTGGAACCGCATCGCCAACAAGGGCTATATCCATAAGACTGCCCAGTTCTTTGCTACTGGCTGGTTCGCCAACTTCTTCCGTATCGATCCCATGACCGAAGAAGACTTCGAGTGGTTTGAGTTCAAGTATCCAGGGTGGTACAACGAGTACGGCAAGTGGTGGGAACACTATGCACGCCTGTCCAAACCCAATGGACACAAGCCAATTGCCTTCGAGGACACTGGCTACGTATATCCACATCGCTGCTGGACCTGTCTCGTCCCATGTATGATTCGTGAAGACATCATTATGGATACTATCGATGGTCAGGTACGCACATACTGCTCCAAGACCTGCCACTGGACTGATAAAGAAGTCTTCCGTAGCGAGTATCAAGGTCGGCCGACCCCTGCAATGGGCCGCCTGGTTGGTAAACGCGAGTGGGAGACCTGCTACCACGGTTGGGAACTGACTGATGTTATGAAGGATCAGGGCTTTGTCCGTCCCGATGGCAAGACCCTCGTCCCACAGCCTCACGTCCTCTTCGACGACAAATATATGTGGACGTTGGATCATCTTAAGGGCATTGAGTTCCAGAGTCCTAATGTGTTGCTCAACCAGATGACACCTGATCAGCGTGATGCCTGGTTGATCGATTATAAGAAAGGCTTTGCAATTAAATAGTCACGCTTAGCATCCGTAAGGGGAAACTTCTCATAGAATCGTAGGAGTAGGAGCAAATAACTCTTGCTCGTGCTCCTACGTGTATAAAATGTGGCGGCTCAGTCGTCAGTCGTCCCTATAGTAAGGAAGCATTGGGGTATGACTATACACAAAGTCCGGTTCCAGCCGGTCGACATTGAAATCGATGTAGATGAAAACGAAACAGTGCTTAACGCCGCGTTCCGCCAAGGTATATCGTTAACGCATGGATGTAGAGAGGGGCAGTGTGGAGCGTGCAAATCGTTTCTGTTGGATGGCGATATTGAACTGGATAAATACTCCACATTTGCCCTTCCAGAGTCCGAGAGTGACGAGGGCTACGTCTTGTTGTGCCGCTGTCATGCCTACAGCGACCTGGATGTTGAGCTGATCAACTACGATGAAGATATTATCAGGCTTGGCATCCCTATCGAATCGTTCCAGACGACTGTTGAAGTTATTGAACCACTTACCCATGATATTCGACACCTCGTGCTTAAAATGAATGAACCTGAAAGAAGGTTGAAATTCAGTGCCGGGCAGTATGTATCCATCCGTATTCCTGGCGGTGACGAGTATCGTGCCTTCTCAATGGCTAACACTCCGCGTACCAAAGATCGACTGGAATTCATAATCAAACTCTTTCCAGGGGGTCTGTTTTCGAGTCTCCTGGCTGACGGTTTCGCTATTGGGCAAGAGTTGGAGGTGAAAGGACCATACGGCGTTTTCATGCTCCGTGAGAAATATGAGAGCGATATCATCTGCATCGGTGGTGGTTCTGGCATGGCCCCACTCTGGTCGTTGCTCAACGACATGGCAGAACGAGGTATCAGCCGCAAAGCTACCTTTTTCTATGGAGCCCGAACACGGAAAGATTTATTCTACTTGGATCGCCTCCAGCAATTGGAGGAGCAGTTGCCAGGTTTCCGCTTCATACCAGCTCTGTCGATGGCGACAGCAGAGGACGCTTGGGAAGGGGAAACGGGATTAATCACAGAAGTCCTCGAGCGCCATTTACAAGCCGATCAAGGGAAAACACAGGCCTATCTCTGCGGTCCGCCGCCTATGATCGACGCTACCATTCCCGTGCTTGTGCGCAAAGGTATTAGCGAGGATCGAATCTTCTTTGATAAATTCACGCCCACAGGAAAAGCAGAGTAGGGAACTATTTATTGCGTCCTTGTTGTGAACGATGACTCGCAAGGACACGATACATCACTTTCTACGAAATGGAGGAAAGGATCTATTATGGCAGACTCAACCATCAACACAACCGACTCAACTAATAATACCGGGCCAGCTATCAACATTACAAATGCAGGAGCTGGCGCGGCTACATTCTCAGGCTCGGATAGTCGCTCTTTTAACTATTTCAAGCCAAAAGGGCGTCAAGCAAGCGTCTACGAAGACGTGACGGTGGACGTTCAGCCTGATCCTGATCGGTATCTCTTGCAGGGCTGGCTTTACGCCTTTGCCGATGGAACTGAAGGATACGATCCACGCTGGACAAAGATGAAATCGTCGGACTGGCATATATTCCGTGACCCTAACGAGCAATGGCACCGCACTTTCTACATTCGAGAGGCAAACACGGTTCGCCAGATTCAACAAACACTTACTATGGCGAAGAGTCAAAATGCCTTTGACTCCTGGGATAAAAGCTGGGCTAAGTGTGTCGAGACGCATGTAGGAGCCTCTATGCACCCAGAATTTGGGTTAGGCATGCATGTCTTCACGCCAGCACAGCGCGATGCTCCGTCGAATATGATAAACAATGCCATCTGCGTGAACGGCATGGATAAGCTCCGCCTCTCCCAGGATATGGTACTTTACAATATGGAGTTGAGTGAACATATCCCCAACTTCAATGGCTCTGCACACAAGCAAACCTGGAAGAATGACCCGGATTGGACCGGGACGCGCGAGAATGTAGAACGTCTGACTGCCGTTCGCGATTGGGCAGAGCAGATCTTTGCTACGAATTTCATTTACGAACCACTCTGTGGTGAACTCTTCCGTAGTCAGTTTGTAATGCAGTTCGCCGCGCCTCACGGGGATTTCGTTACACCTGTGTACTATGGGATAGCTGAATACGACTACGAGCGCAACCTGGCATATACTACCGATTTGTTCAGACTCCTTGCTGATGATGAAAAGTATGGGGTAGAGAACAAACGTATCATGGGAGAATGGCTTGCTCATTGGGTCCCATTTAGCGTCACAGCCGCCCGTCAACTTCAGCCCATCTGGTCACAGCCGAGGATAAAAGTGATCCGATTTGAAGATGCCTATGAGCGTGCCAAGAATCGCTTTATGTCTATTCTATCGACAATTGGGTTAGAGTTGCCAAAGGAGGTACAGTTATGAGTCAAACCACAGATAGTCAGAAGCCAGGCACTCACTCCTCGTATGAACTCAAGTTCAACCGTACACAATCAAATCTCTGTGGAGTAACGTTAAGTGCTAGTGTCGAAGGCAATGCCATCGCGGAGGTCATGAGCAAGAAACCAGGAGTGAAGATCACACGCTGGCCAGCGATCATTCGTGTCGATGGGGAAAAGTTCCTCGAGTTCGATATGGAAGAGATTGGTGAAGCTCTAGGCAAAGACCCAGGCGAGTTCGGTGTGTATGATTTCGAGGTTGAGTCATCGGCTCACTATGGACGGCAAGTGCGACTTGATGACAAGGTACTTCTCTTTGCTAATCCTGAAGATGCTGCAGAGTACCTCGGCTTTGAGCCAGGACCAGCGCAATAAACTCGTCTTCGCAAGATGAAAGAGATATACTCTGTTTAGGAGGACGGACCTCGTTTAAGGCCCATCCTCCTTCATGGTAGAGATATAATCTAGTTGATAATTTAAGGGGACCGAATGTGGATGCCGCGAATCATTCATATGTTGCCAGACGGCATTTTTTCTAAAGAGGAAATGTCCGAAATGTCCCCATTTTTGATTCGTCACAAGGAAAAGAAAGGATCTGTCAATGAAGAATGGATCATTCGTGATGGATGCCCATACTGGCTTCTGGGATGCCAGTAAAGAGAACTGTAAGAATCGTTTCGGTGATGCCTTCATCGAAACCTTTTATGCCTTCCAAACCGGCTTTAATCCCCCCGACAAAAAGTGGACCA